>Ga0256896_1000353_pt1 | contig 14572 bp, 17 predicted proteins | sample MC6MC0669MT_FD_190205 | JGI IMG/M metagenome (GOLD analysis project Ga0256896, IMG submission 190205) | Metatranscriptome of enriched soil aggregate microbial communities from Iowa State University, Ames, United States - MC6-MC0669-MT... | ecosystem: Environmental > Terrestrial > Soil >... | reverse complement strand
TTGCGCCTTTGCGTTTCCAACAAAATAATATTTTATAAAAGTTTAGACAGATTTAATATAAAAAAGCTAACGTAAATCATTAAATAAGGACTTCCCGATACAAGCATTTTTAAGTATTTTTACTTCAAAAATATATAAATAACTTATGAGAAAAATCGTATTTGCAGGATTGGTAGCTTTGGGAGGATTTGCAACTGTAAACGCACAATGCAAAACTGTATCATCACTTACAGAAAATTTTGATACCTGGAAAGAAATGAACAAATGTTGGATCGCTCAACCAGGAAAAGCAATGCTTTACAGCAGTGACAAAAAAATCGTATTTTATTCGATGAACAGTCCAAGAGAAAATATGTATCTGGTAACTCCAAAAATTAAAGCTGGGAAATATACATTGACTCTTGATGCTTCAGACAATGGCGGAGAAACTACAATGGAATTGTTCTCAATCAACAATGCATCTGATCCTAAATCTTATGTTTCAATTGCTAAATCTTCAAAAATAACGGGAACTAAAAAAACTTTTGATGTTATTTTAAAGAAAGATTCAAACCTGGGAGTAAAAGTTGTCTTAAATGGTGTGCATCAAGCAGTTTATGTGGATAATTTCTCTTTGACTCCAAAAAAATAATTATTTACACAACATTTAAAAATTGAGAGATATTATTAAGTTAAATCTTTAATGTATGTCTTAACGCATTATTTTTGTAGAAATAATCTTAGATAGTATTGATATGAAAATAAGAGCTTTATTCTTTGCTGTGATGTCTTTTACCTCTATCGCTTTTGGTCAGCAATTGGTGACCAAAGCGACTTTTGACATGGTAGAATATGTGGAAGATGTCGATTGGGTTGATGAGCATATTTACTGTGCCGGATTCAGTTTTAAGACCGTAATCAATGATGGAAATGCGTGTGACGCTTATCTGATACATTATGATACCAATCTAAAACCTAAATGGACACTGAAAATAAGCGATGAACATACCAATAAAATTTTTGCTGTAAAAAGACATAAAGACAAAATTTATGCTTTGGTCGTTCAGGGAAAAGCAGAAAGAGCAGATGAAGATGTTTTTATGAAATTGTTCACCATTAATCTGGATGGTACAATAGAAAACAAAGTGAATTTTGGGCGAACTTTCAACAGTCCTTCGAATATCGTCATCAATGGCTCGAATCTGATTTTCGGTTACAGAATTTCTAACGGCACTACCTACTCCGCTGATTTTAAGAATGAAATTATCAATTTTAATTTAGATACAAAAAAGTTTGTAAGGCATACAAGCACACAATATTTGGCGACACCAAAGAAAATTGTAGTTGATAAATCTAATCTATTTTTATTCGGAAATTACATCCATCCCAATCAGCCAAATATTATGGCATACAAAAATGGAAAGTATTCAGAGATTTCTTTAAAATCACCTAAAACAGAATATTTTCTTGACAGCTATATCAATAAAAACATTTTAACGGTGGTCTGTACTTTTCCGGGAGAATATGGGGATAAACGAACTTATTTAAAATATTATTACCTCGATTTGACCACCAATGCCATTACGTCTACATCTATTCCTTATGAAAAATTAGGTTGGAGCGAAATGCATTTTGATACCTATAATCAGGGAGAATCTTCATGGATGATTATTGAAGATGCAAAAACAAAAGAAATGAAATATGTTCTCGTCGATAACAAGGGAAAAGTAATCAAGACCTTAAATTTTGATCAGAATAACGGAAACGGTGCATGGGAAAACTATATCATCAGAAATGGGATGTTGCTAAACGCCAATGCAGATGGAATTAAAATGTATAAAACAGAGTAAAATTATAAAGCTTTCTGCTGGTTTGAAAACGGGTTAGAGATATCCGACTTATATCACTTAAGAGTTGTCGATTCATTTTAATACCTTTGCAGGTAAGTATATTAATAATTACTTCATTTTTATTTCAACGTGAATTTCCACAACAAAAAAAAATTCGTAAGTTTTCTTAAGTTTAGACGAGATTTTCAGCAATATGGTCTCAAAAAAGCGCGCAGCTATGAGATTATTCTTCATTGGCTAAAGAAACATCTAAGCAGAAATCAGTTTCTCATCCTTTCAGGTATTCTGGTAGGATGTACCGCGGGTTTGGCAGGAGTTATTCTAAAAACATTTGTACATAATATTCATCATTTCATTACACATGAGGTGCATTTTGAATATCAGATTATCTTCTATATTGTTTTTCCGTTTCTTGGGATTGTCTTAACGGCAGCTATTGTAATTGCTTTATTTAAAGGACAAGACAAAAAAGGAATTGGAGCTATTTTATACGAAATTGCACAAAACTCAAGTATTGTATCTAATGTAAAAATGTATTCACAGGTAATACAGAGTGCGGTTACCGTTGGTCTTGGTGGTTCTGCGGGAATTGAAAGTCCCATTGCGGTTACTGGTGCTGCGATTGGTTCTAATTATGCAAGAACGTATAGATTAAGTTACAAAGAACGAACGCTTCTTTTGGCTGCAGGTGCTACTGCGGGAATTGCTTCTGCATTCAATGCTCCGATTGCAGGAATTATGTTTGCATTCGAAATTTTGCTTACCGGAGTTGTATTTACTGATTTTATTCCTTTGGTTGTTGCAGCAGTTTGCGGAAGTTTATTATCGAGAATATTACTTCAGGAAGATATTTTATTCAGATTTTATACTCGTGAACCATTTAATTATTATAATGTTCCTTATTATTTAATTCTTGGGCTTCTAACAGGTCTTTATGCAAGATATTTTGTTGTTGTCTCTCAAAAAGTAGAACATTTCATCCACGGTTTACAGCTTTCACGCCTTAGAAAAGCAATGTTTGGAGGTGCAGTACTTTCTTTACTTTGTGTACTTTTCCCACCGTTGTTTGGTGAAGGTTACGATACGGTAAAAGATTTTACGAATGGTAATATCAATTCGGTGATCGACAACAGTCTTTTCAGATATTTTGAAATAAAAGAATGGACGGTTATTGTATTTCTTGTTTTAGTTTGTCTTTTAAAAGCTTTTGCAACTTCGTTCACTATTTTTAGTGGCGGAAACGGTGGAAACTTTGCTCCTTCCCTGTTTGCAGGCGGATCTGTAGGGTTTTTATTTGCTTTTATCTGTCAAACCTTAGGATTTTCTAATGTTCCGGTCACCAATCTTATTTTGGTAGGAATGGCGGGTGCAATGAGCGGTGTATTGTACGCTCCTCTTACGGCTATTTTCCTGATTGCAGAATCTAGTTTTGGGTACGATCTGTTTATTCCACTGATGATTGTTGCGGTGATGTCTTACCTTATCGCTAAATGGTTTGCTCCTATTTCTCCTGAATTAAAAAATCTGGCAGATCAAGGGAAAATATTTACGCATAAGCATGATAACAATCTTTTGTCTTCGTTGCAAACTAAAGATTTTATCGATTTTAATTCTCAGATCATTAATGAAAATTCATCTTTACAAGAGCTTTATAACCTCATCAGCAATGGGAGAAAGAATAATTTTGCCGTTGTAGATGACGAGAATAAACTTAAAGGAATTCTTAGCTTAGATGATATTCGCCCTTATTTATTTAATGAAAACCAAGAACTGAATATTTCTAAATTGGTTAAAGTTCCTGAAGCAGTTGTTCATTTAAACGATCAACTTGTAAACATTATTCAGCTATTTGATGATACCGACACATGGCATCTTCCTGTGATTGACGATGAAAATAAGTTTATTGGTTTTATTTCAAAATCTGCTATCCTTACAAGTTACAGACAGCTCTTGAAAGATTATTCTTCGTAAGGTTATCATAAATTTGACATAAGATTTTTGTTTTCATATAAAAGACTTAATCAATTTTAAGCATTTATTTTATCACTTTCGTTTTATATAATTTTTTTAAATAAAAAATCTAAATATATTTTTCTTGAAACTCCTCTCATTTGCATATTATTTTTCACGCATGTGCATCGGCATTTTGGGACTAAGACCGCCTCTTGTATTTGAGTTTTCAGGATTATTTTTTCCAAACCCTTTGGCGTCACGCATGACCATATAGAGCTCAACAAATGGTCCATGACCTGCTTTAGTATTGCTGTGGCAGCTGATACAGCTATTGCCAAGCACGGGCGAGGTTTCGGTAAGAACGCCTTTATCATAATCGGTATATTTAAAATACTCCCATCCGCCTGGTGAATCGGGGAAACGTAGCGTATCTTTGATAGTAGCGGAAAGAGAATAGGCTTCTCCCTGAAAAAAACCTTTGCCAATAGGCGAAATACTGTCTCCTTTACGAATAAGTTCTTTTACGAAGATAGTTCCCTCCTTGAAATAACCATTTTCTCTCCAGAAGGCATAACTTTCCGGATCGATGTAAATATTCTGAAAATCGGGGAAAATTGCTGTTGAATCGTGTGACTTAGGAGTTGTTCCCGTGCCTGCAAAAATCCAGGTACGATAATCGGTAGGCCGATTTAGTTCTCCTTTCTCGTTGAATGTGTAATAATTCTTCTTTTCAGGTTTGATATTTTCGCTACAAGCATAGAGGCCTCCAAATACTGCAACAATGGCTAATATTAATGTCCAATTTCTGTATTTATTTTTCATATACTTATTTTTTGATTAATTCTGTCAGCTCGATGAAACTAAATGAATACCACCCATTATTACTTTTTCTGTTTTTTTAAACATTGTTTTCGCAAAAAAACATTGTGGTTTGGGTTATATCCAGTTCGTTAATTTTACGCTTCATTTCGTTATCTATTTTATTGATGACATTAATGAAAACCTTTGGTGGTTAAAATAAGCATCATTTCAATACTTATTTTAATCATCTCGGCTCCATCATTATTTTTTTATGGTATAATTACCAGCTACTATTTTAATTGACTGTTAAAAACGTTGAACTTTATTTCAGTAAAATCAAAAGTGAGAAGGTATTAGTTTATATATCAGTAATGATTTTCTTGTGGTGTTATTTTTAAATTTACTAATAAAATTTCGAATAAAATTTTAAAATTTTGTTTTTTTTACAATAACTATTTAAATATTTGAAAAAGATAAAATATACCATAACCGCATTCATTCTTAACATGAATTGAAATTGATACTGCCTAATTTTGTAAATTAATTTTTGAACTAATATTTCATAAACTATCATGCAAAATTTAATCAATACACTTTTAGTGGCGGTCGATTTCACCGAGAAATCAAATAATGCAGTCAAAATGGCTGTGCATATTGCCGCTCGTCATGAAGCAAGAGTTATATTATTTCACAATATTACGAATCATAACATCATCGACAGAACCGGAAAACAAGTTATCGGTTCAGAAACAATCGATGAGATTTACAAAAAAACAGAGCACGCATTAAAGGAGCTGGAATTATCTTTAAAATCTCAATATCCTGATCTCGATTTTAAAACGATTATCAAGAATAGCGGTTTAGTATCTGGAATTAATCAAGTAATTGATTATGAATTAGTAGATCTTGTGATATGCGGAAGTTCGGGACAGCAGAATTTAGCACAATTGTTTTTAGGTTCACTGTCTTATCAGATTTTAACGGAAGTAGATTGCTCTGTTTTATTAGTTCCCGAAAAATGCAGTAAATATTCGTTTGATAAAATACTTGTTCCCGTAAGAGTTTTAGAAGATTTAACCGACAAAATTGAGCTTTCTGTAGCAATCGCCAAGAAAAATAAAGGCATTATAAGCCTGCTTGGAATAAGCAATGAAGAAGATATATTAAAAATTAGAGATGCTTACCAAAGAGCAAAAACAAACCTTGCCATACGATCTCAGGAATATGATTCGCAGTTTTTACTGACCCGTGACAAGGCAACGCAAATTTCAAAATTTTCGCAGGAAGACAATGCAGACATTATTATCCTTAATTACAAAGATGAAGACAGCTGGAAGTCATTTTTCTTAGAAAATTTTTTCAAACAAATTATTAACCACACAGAAATTCCTCTTTTGTTCTTGAAGAATAACAGAGTGAAAATCAAGAGCGATTTAAGTGATAATACAGCTTTTGATATAACTCTTCCCTGTCCAGGATAAAACAAAATTTATGATAACAATACAAAAATATTCAGATGAAAACAAAGCTAATGAAAACCAAAAACAGGAAATCGTTCAGTTTCTTTTTAAACATTTGGAACAATACGGTGATCCGGAAACAGATATTTCTGATGCTATTAACTACGCGTTAGGATTTGGAAATAAACCGGGAGGTCTCGTCATTACAGCAAGAGATGAAAAAAATGATTTGGTTGGCGCTGTCGTCGTCAATAAAACCGGAATGGGCGGTTACATTCCTGAAAATATACTCGTATATATTGCTACCGACAAAAATGTACGTGGCAAAGGAATAGGAAAAAACCTTATACAGGAAGCTATTGATTCTTCACAGGGAGACATCGCACTCCATTGTGAACCGGAAAATCCGGCATTACACTTATACAAGAAACTGGGATTTACCAGCAAGTATCTTGAAATGCGATTAAAAAAATAAAATGTCACACATTACCATAAATACCAACAAATTACTTCACAACTATCATTATTTAAACCAAATTTTTGAAGAAAACCATATCGAATGGGCTGTAGTAGCAAAATTGCTCTGCGGAAATGAGAAGTTTCTAAAATCTCTTTTAGAAATTTCCGACAAAGAAATCTGCGATTCACGTTTAACGAATTTGCGCCACATTAAAGAGCTGTCACCAAAAACACAGACGGTTTACATTAAGCCTCCTGCAAAAAGATTAGCCCGAAGCATCGTGAAATATGCTGACGTTAGTTTTAATACAGAATTGGATACGATTAAAGCACTTTCTGATGAAGCCATAAAGCAAAATAAAATACATAAAATTGTCATTATGGTAGAAATGGGAGAACTCAGAGAAGGCATTATGGTGAAAAATCTATCTCAATTTTATGGTGAAGTTTTACAGATACCAAACATCGAAATTGTAGGAATTGGTACCAACCTCAATTGTCTCAACGGAATACTTCCCGACGAGAAAAAACTGGTTAAACTGAATCGGTTTAAAGAAATTGTTGAAGAATCCTATCATACTACAATCCCTTTTATATCTGCTGGTTCTTCTGTTACCATTCCTTTGATTCTTAAAAATGAAATCCCTTCAGGAATCAATCATTTCAGGGTGGGAGAAACACTGTTTTTTGGTACTGATGTTTATAATGATTCCATCATCAAAGGGATGCATCAGAATGTCTTTCATCTCACTGCAGAAATTATAGAGATTGCCGAAAAGCCAATGGTTCCGGCGGGAGATGCAGGAACAAATTTAACCGGTGAAACCCCGATTCATGATGAAAAAAACATTGGTAAAACCTCTGTGAGAGCGATTGTTGATATAGGAGTTCTTGATATTGACCCTAAAAATATAAAACCTTTATCTCCAGGAATTGAAATTATAGGAGCGAGTTCCGATATGATGATTCTTGAGCTCGGAGATAACAATAATGATTATCATGTGGGAGACACGGTAGATTTCAGTATGAATTACATGGCTGTTTTACGTGCAATGAGCTCTGAATATGTCGATAAAGTAGTCGATAATAAAATCAATGCTTATCATTATAAGATATTAGAATACATCAATTAACCTTTTTTACAATATAATAAATACCACAATAACCGTTGTGGTATTATTGTTATATTTACTCAGAAAACTTACAATCTTGAATCATAAAATTCAATCTTTTACCTTAAGCAAACTTAAAAATCATTCTGCGACAAGAAATGAGTTTGTTATTATGCCGTTTGATGAATTTACCAAAAAAATACAGTCTGATTCAGATTCACATTTTAAAAATAAATTCTTTGCTGTTTTTCTTTTCAAAGATGCAGAAGGTTCTATCATCATAGATCATCAGGAATTTGATCTGAAACCCTTAAAGTTTTTTTTCATTAATTATAATCAGGTTTATCAGTTTAAGGAATTTAAATCAGGCTTAGGAGACGTTCTTATGTTTACCAAATCATTTTATAATTATGTCTATACCGGCAATAAAATGATTAAAAGTGATACGGCACTTAATGATGTTGCGCCTTACCTTTTGCTGTCTGAAGAAAGTACAATAGATCTTTCTCAAACCTTTGAAGAACTGAGACAGGAATATCTTAAAAATAAATTGTTGCGTAAAGAAATTATCTGTCTTTTGCTAAAGGTTTTTGTACTTAAATATATTAGAAACTCAAATAAAAAAAACCGGATTGATCGTTCTCTTAATCATAAGAAGGAGATTGTAGAAAAGTTTGGTCATTTGATCAATCAATATTATAAAGAATTAAAAACAACTTCAAAATACGCAGAAAAACTAAATCTTAGTCCAAACTATCTCAATGTACTGATTAAAGAAAGTCTGGACATTTCTGCAGGTCAGATGATTAAAAACCGGGTTATACTTGAAGCTCAAAGATTACTGATGCACACTACCCTTTCTATTATTGAAATCTCTTACGAATTGGGATTTAACGATAATTCTCATTTCGGAAAATACTTTAAATCGGCAACAAAATATTCCCCTAATGAATATAGATTGTTGAAAACGAATGGTTCGTATAACGATATATAAAACTTTTTTTTCTTGTTTAAAAATAATTTTCATCAAAAAAAATGAGCCTTCGTGTTATAAAAAATTAATATTTGAGCGGTAAAATTGAATCACATTCATGTGAATGGGAGAAAATTTAGTATTTATTTGATAAAATATAAAAAATCCCATTCCCTACCTAACTAATTATAAAACAAGCAATAAGAGGATTTTCAGAAAAATAAATTAATATTCTTTAACATATTGAGCTAAAATTTAACAATGATAAATATCATGGTTGTGTGTATAATTTTTTAAAAATATCTAATTTTGTACCTCCTAGAGCGGTATTTCTATGTACTGCTGAAAACTGAAAACGAATGAAAAAGCTATTTATTGGTTCCGGCATATTGCTGGGCAATTTCCTATTTTCCCAAGCAGGCAAGGTAGGGATTAACACCGTGACACCCCGAGTTAAACTGGATGTAAACGGTTCGTACAAATCATCTAAACTGATTACCGGAACTGTTCCGCAAATCACATCAACCGAAAAAGACCGTTACCTACTGCTTAATCAAAGTACTGTAGATAACCGCGTAAGAAAGATTGATCCTACACAACCATCTTCACCAGGTCTTGCAAGTATTATCACCTACAAACTTTCTAATGTAAATCTGGACTGGGTTGAAAAATTTAATACCAAAATCAATTCTACAGATTATTCTGTAATGGTATTATCTGCCTATTTTGACAGAAACGTAACCGGTAGCACCACTGCTATTCCATCTTACGGCGTAAAAAGCGTTAACAACGAATGGATATTGTATGCCGATTATTCTGAAGTTGCAGCATCCACTAATGGAACATGGACTTTCGTTTGTGCCATTTACCCCAAAACTTACGTAAAGATTTTTCCTGAACGCGGGCCTTTTAACGTAAATTCAACATCTTCCGGAGTTGATAATAACCCAATCCTTCAATAAAAAAAATGATGAAAAAGTTAATATTAATGAGCATTTTTTGTTTTACAACAAAGACGATAGCTCAAGTTGGGATAGGAACTACTACTCCAACAGAAAAATTGGAAGTGGTAGGTGCAGCTGCTATAGGTACATCTGTTACACTAGATCCGATAGATTACGTCAACAATCCTTCAGGTTTTACCATTGTAGGTACAGATCCACAATCTACAACAGTTAACGGGAAAGTTGTGGCTATAGAAACTCTTTACACTCCTATTACCATTCAGCCTTATACTATAAATAATATATATAGAGATGATATTAATGATCTGAATCTTAATATCCCGACAGACAAGTATTTTATTACGATTGCTAATTTTGAAGCAATTCCCAGTACTGGAAACAATGGCATCTATACCAACACCAATAATAAAGGATATTTTGTTTTTAATGCTTTCCAATCTGGAACGACTTGGCACGTAAAAATAGGCTACCCTACATTAGATACACAAAATACAACTGACAGATATACTTATAAATTTGATGTGATATTGTATTCAAAGAGATTCTTCAAAAATCTGGGTGAGATAACATATAATTTAAATGGTAGTAACTCAGGAATCGCACCTTCGGCTCCTACAGGAATATAAAAGCTATGAAAAAAATATTATTTTTAGCTGTACTGTGTAGTATAGCAATCTATAAAGCACAAGGTGTAGGAATAGGAAATACCAATCCTACACAAACTTTGGATGTGACAGGAAATATGAAATTAAGCGAAGAACTTTACTTTGAAAATCCAGGAACGTATACAGGTCCATCTACCAATTCATATTTAGTAGTAAGAGACAACAGCGATAAAGCTCTTAAAAGATATGTACCGGCTACATCAGAGTATAGCGCTATTAATAGTACAGTGTATCATATTACCAACATTACTCCCGGTGGAATTGCAGATTTTGATACAAAAATTCCAACAAGTAAATATTATTTGATTATAGGTGGATTTATCGTAAGAGGGGTAAGTGACAATTCTAACATCAAAATTACACAAGATACAACAACAAGTCAATACATTCCTCAATATTCAGCACGTTCTTTTGAGCTTAACGGAACGTGGCATATACGATTTGTACCCAATAACAACAGAGTATTTCATCAAAATCCTGAGGTTAGACTGAGTGTAAGTGTTTACCGAAAAGATATGCTTACTACGGTAAATCCAACAATTACTTTTAATATGAATGCAGCAACTTCAGGTAATGGAAGTGCGCCCACACCGGCACTACCATAAAAACATTCTTTTATAATGTAAAAAGGCTTAGAGAAATATATCTAAGCCTTTTATGTTTATAGAAGAAATCACCCCGAATCTTTCACATCCGTTTTTAATATTTACTGATCAATATGTTTGATTCTTATTTTATAAGCTGATTTTTATTTTAAATACACTTTCTATCTTGGAGGAAACAGAATATGAAAAGATTTTCGAGATAAAAGAATTAATATATATAAATACAATTGATTGGTACTGTAAAACAATATTGATTTTTGGTTTGATAATTGCTAAATTCTTCTCACACCAAAAAATAAATTATATGATTACCTTGCTCAACGACGCACCTGAAAATGTGGCAGCATTTAATGCCAGTGGCGAAATCAATCAAAAGGATTTTAAAAATATCGTCATTCCCCATGTAAAGAACAAACTGGCTAAGTTTAATGAACTGAATTATCTACTGTATTTAAATGAAAATGTAGCACAAACTGATATAGCCTGGCTTACATCTTTACTTTCCAACCTTGAAAGCACAAAACAATGTAATCGTGCAGCCATCGTAAGTGATGATGCAGGAATACAGAAAATCAGTAGCCTAAAGACTGCAGAAAATTTTAAGATATTTCCAAAAAACAATGTGTACAATGCTATGTACTGGTGTAATAACGGAAATGAGCCTGAATATTCGGAAAAATAATATTTTGCGTTCAGATATATTGGGAGATACGACTTCTATCGCTTTTATAGTAGAATTCCTTAATTTGAAAAGTAAACCTATTCTATTTTACTTTCCCATTTGAGAGCGAAAAAATCATCAAAAACACTCATAACAAACATATTTACAATTGGTTAACCAGTAAAAATAGAAGCTTTGGTTATATCAAATAATCTTATTAAATTTGACTCTGATAATATTTGTTAGCATAATTAATTTTGAATAACAATATTTTATTACAACACCAAAAATTTATCCAAATCATGAAAAAACAAATCGTTATTGCTACGTTGTCTTTTGGGGCAATCGCTTTAGGAACCAATCAGGTTCTTGCACAAAATTCTGAGCAGGTTAGTAAATCAGTAAATATTATTTTATCGGACGTTATTGCAATGGATATAGGTAGTGCTGCTTCAGAAGGCACTATAGATTTTAATTATGGAAGTACAAAAGATTATAATTCATCAAAAAATGTGACTGTTCCCAATAGTTTAGTCATCATTTCCTCGAAAAATTTTGATGTAAAAGTAAAATCTGAAGGCTCACACTTTGTAAGTGGGGGAAACGTAATTCCAGTAGATATATTACAGGTAAAAGCAATACCGGGCGGAAGTTTAATGGGAACTCTGAATGAGGTCACCTTATCTACAACTGATCAGGTTTTGGTAAGTAATGCAAGTTTAGGAGCTAAACAATCTTTAAATATTGACTATTCTATTTCGGCAGAAAAAGCATCGAAAGTACTTTTGGGGAAACCACAAGGAACTTACACGCAAAAAATAACTTATACTGCCACTGCATTGTAAGTAAACACCAATTTTTTAAAAAAGCCCTCAACACTTTGAAAGAGTTGAGGGCTTTTCTATTTAAACCAAATTAATTAATCCGTGTAGTTATTTTACTACATGAACTTCCATTTTCAACTACAAAGAAAATTTTTTCGCCGCTATAAATTTGCAGTATACAAAACAGAACAATTAAATAAAATTAAATATTACTGCCATGAAAAAATTAATAGCAATCGCAGCCTTAACTATTGGAGCAACTATATTAGGAACTAACAATGTTCATGCTCAAAACACAACCGCTACAACAACAGTAAACATTACCCTGAATGATGTGATCTCAATCGACGCGGGAAGTACGGCAATCGGTAATACAGTCGACTTTAGCTATGTTACTGCAGCAGACTATAACTCTGATCAAACAATTAATAAAGCCAACTCTTTGAAAGTTACTTCAACAAAGAATTTTAATGTTAAAGTAAAAGCAGGAGGTCCTAATTTCTTGAATGGGACCAACTTAATCCCTGTAAATGTTTTGACAATCAAAGCTGCTTCAGCTTCCGGAACAATGGGCGGAACAAAAAACACTGTCGTTTTATCTGCAACTGATCAAAATTTAGTTACAAATGCTCCACTAGGAAGTGCATTAACATTGAATTTAGATTACTTGATTCCTGCAGCGAAATCATCTTCTTCAGATATCTTAGGTAAACCAGCAGGAACTTATACGCAAACAGTTACGTATACAGCGACTGCTTTATAATATTTTTTTTCATATTAATATTTTGTGATTTGGTGTTCGAAGGCTTCCTAAAGGAGGCCTTTGATTTTTTATGTATTGATACCGATATAGAGAAAATTCAAAATCCAGGAATAAGTATCCATCAGCTGTAAGGTAGAATGTCACCCAGTTGAGTTTTTCTCAGTATTTTAAATTTACGCCAAAGGGGGTTGCATCCAATGACAACAACGAATTTACTGTGGTGAATGTACCCAATGTAAAAAATGGATTTGTACAAAAATCTCCTCAATGTCATTAACAGCATATACAAAAATCCGTGTAGTTATTTTACTACATCAACTTCCATTTTCAACTACAAAGAAAATTTTTTCGCCGCCATAAATTTGTAGTGTTCAAAAGAGAACAATTAAACAAAAATAAAAATTTTAAATATTACTACCATGACAAAACAAATCGTAATCGCAGCCTTAACTATCGGAGCAATCGTATTAGGAACTAACAATGTTCATGCTCAAAATACAACCGCTACAACAACAGTAAACATTACCCTGAACGATGTGATCTCAATCGATGCAGGAAGTACAGCAATCGGTAATACAGTTGACTTTAACTATGTTACTGCAGCAGATTATAACTCTGATCAAACTATTAATAAAGCAAATTCTTTAAAAGTTACTTCAACAAAGAATTTTAATGTTAAAGTAAAAGCAGGAGGTCCTAATTTCTTGAATGGGACCAACTTAATACCTGTAAATGTTTTGACAATCAAAGCTGCTTCAGCATCCGGAACAATGGGCGGAACAAAAAACACTGTCGTTTTATCTGCAACTGATCAAAATTTAGTTACTAATGCTCCACTAGGAAGTGCATTAACATTGAATTTAGATTACACGATTCCTGCAGCGAAATCATCTTCTTCAGATATCTTAGGTAAACCAGCTGGAACTTATACGCAAACAGTTACATATACAGCGACTGCTTTATAACAAAGTATTATTTATATCGTAAAAAAGTTCAGGTATTAATTACATAATTATAAGATAATATGCCGAATCTAATAAAAAAGCTATTGTTTTTACTTGAAATTGGTAATCATCAATTTGATAGCATCCTTTGGAAAACCTGCCCAGAAAAAAGAAAAACTCTTGTTAATGATATTCTCAAATTTAAAGTTCCTATTGGGAAAAGCAAAAAAGAAATAAGTGAACTTTTCGGATATGAGCCACATATTTTTTATACTTCCATGACATGGTCTTACATTGTAGAATCAGATAAATTTGGAAACACCCTTACATCATTATCACTATACTTTAAAGACGAAATTGTAACAAGTATTAAGATTGAAAATAAGGAAGCAATATTTAATTATTTGAATTAAATCTAAGAGCCTAAAAAATTAACAAACAGCAACTTATACTAAGACTGCTTTATAATAAAAAACACAGCAATTATATATACCGGCCCTCAACACTTTGAAAGAGTTGAGGGCTTTTCTATTTAAACCAAATTAATTAATCCGTGTA
>Ga0256896_1000349_pt1 | contig 14691 bp, 20 predicted proteins | sample MC6MC0669MT_FD_190205 | JGI IMG/M metagenome (GOLD analysis project Ga0256896, IMG submission 190205) | Metatranscriptome of enriched soil aggregate microbial communities from Iowa State University, Ames, United States - MC6-MC0669-MT... | ecosystem: Environmental > Terrestrial > Soil >... | reverse complement strand
TTGCGGTCGCCATTTCGTCGGCTTTGAATTGAACTCGGAATATTGCAATCTGATCGAGCAACGTCTGGCGAGCTTGGATCACCAGCGCGTCGATGATGTGATGCCGGCACTATGCCGGAAAACATCTGAACCGCTGTTGAAATAAATGCACGATCTGCATGTCCGAGCCGGCAATGTTTGTGAAATTGCACGAAATGCAGGCAATCGACCGCTGGAACGCAAAGTGCTAGCGAAAAATGTGGGTAAAATGGTCGCGTTACCCGAAAAACACATTGCGGCCGGTGCAAACGCCCGCATAACCTGATCAGGTCCTTCGCTTTTTTAAACGCATCACGTATTACGCTTCGTCCTTACTGATTTACACCCACAACTATGTCTACGCCTCGTACCGCAGAAATCACCCGTAACACCAACGAAACGCAAATCCGTGTTGCGATCAATCTCGATGGCACCGGCAAGCAATCGTTGAACACCGGCGTGCCGTTTCTCGATCACATGCTGGATCAGATCGCCCGTCACGGCTTGATCGATCTGGACATCGACGCCAAGGGCGACTTGCATATCGATGCACACCACACGGTGGAAGACGTCGGCATCACGTTGGGTCAGGCATTTGCCAAAGCGATGGGCGACAAAAAAGGCATCCGCCGTTACGGTCATGCATACGTACCGCTGGATGAAGCGTTGTCGCGCGTCGTGATCGATTTCTCCGGTCGTCCGGGTTTGGAATTTCACGTCCCGTTCAAACGCTCGATGATCGGTGGTTTCGACGTTGATCTGACGCATGAATTTTTCCAGGGTTTTGTCAATCACGCACTGGTGTCGCTGCATATCGACAACCTGCGCGGTGAGAACGCGCATCATCAATGCGAAACCGTGTTCAAGGCTTTTGGCCGCGCGTTGCGCATGGCCGCCGAGCTCGATCCGCGTGCCGCCGGTACGATTCCGTCGACCAAGGGCAGTCTGTAAACATTGATGGCGCCATTGCCTGACACCATGTTTTTTCACCGAACTCCTGAAGCAGCAGCATGAACAAGATCGTCGTAGTCGATTACGGTGCAGGTAATCTGCGCTCGGTGGCGCAAGCGCTGCGCCAGGTTGCACCGGAAGCCGAAGTGCGTATTTCCGGCGAAGTCGATGTGATCCGTGCGGCCGATCGCATCGTATTGCCGGGGCAGGGTGCGATTCCCGATTGCATGCGTTCGTTGCAGGAATCCGGCGTACGCGATGTCGTAATGGATGCGGCGCGCAACAAGCCGTTGCTCGGTGTGTGCGTCGGTGAACAGATGATGCTCGACTGGAGCGAAGAGGGCGATGTCGGATGCCTCGGCCTGTTTCCGGGCAAGGTGATCAAGTTCCGTCTTGACGACCAGCTCCAGGAAGACGGCTCGCGCTTCAAGGTGCCGCAAATGGGCTGGAACCGTGTACGGCAATCGCTGTCCCATCCGCTGTGGAACGGCGTGGCAGACGACAGTTATTTTTATTTCGTGCATAGTTACTACGCAGTGCCTGAACAACGGGCGCATGTGGCAGGTGAAACGCCGTATGGCGCGATGTTTTGCAGCGCGATTGCGCGCGACAATATCTTCGCCACGCAATTTCACCCGGAAAAGAGTGCGGCCGCCGGCCTGCAGTTGTACAAAAATTTCGTTCACTGGAATCCGTAAGCGCAAGCAAACGATCATCAGGTCATTTCACCCAACTTCAACTATTCAATCGACTCCATGTTGCTCATCCCTGCCATCGATCTCAAGGACGGTCACTGCGTTCGCCTGAAACAAGGCGATATGGACCAAGCTACCGTTTTTTCCGAAGACCCGGCCGAAATGGCGCGTCACTGGTTGATGCAAGGCGCGCGTCGCCTGCATCTGGTCGACTTGAACGGCGCGTTTGCCGGCAAGCCGAAAAACGAGTCGGCAGTCAAATCGATCCTGCAGGCGGTACGCGAGTACGCGGAGAAAAACGACATCGAAGAAATTCCGGTGCAGCTTGGTGGTGGCATTCGCGATCTCGATACGATCGAGCGTTATCTGGATGACGGCTTGAGCTACATCATCATCGGTACCGCAGCGGTGAAGAATCCGGGCTTTCTGCATGACGCATGCAGCGCGTTCCCAGGTCAGATCATCGTCGGCCTCGACGCCAAGGACGGCAAGGTTGCAACCGACGGCTGGAGCAAATTGTCCGGTCACGAAGTGATCGACCTCGCGAGAAAATTCGAAGATTACGGTTGCGAAGCGATCGTCTACACCGACATCGGCCGCGACGGCATGATGGGCGGCGTCAACATCGAAGCCACCGTCAAGCTGGCGCAGAGCATGACGATTCCGGTCATCGCATCCGGCGGCGTGCACAGCGTCAAGGACGTGGAAGCATTGTGCGCGGTGCAGGACGAAGGTATCGAAGGTGTGATCTGCGGCCGTTCGATTTACGAAGGTACGCTCGACTTGCGTTCGGCGCAGGATCGCGCTGACGAACTGAGCGGCGACGTGCCGGAAGTCGAAGAAGAATGACACTGGCAAAACGCATCATCCCTTGTCTGGACGTGACCGCAGGTCGCGTCGTCAAGGGCGTGAATTTTCTGGAGTTGCGCGACGCCGGTGATCCGGTGGAAATTGCGCGCCGCTACGATGCGCAAGGCGCGGATGAAATCACGTTTCTCGATATCACGGCGACGTCGGACGGACGCGATTTGATTCTCGACATCATCGAAGCGGTCGCATCGGAAGTCTTTATTCCATTGACCGTTGGCGGTGGTGTGCGCGCGGTTGAGGATGTGCGTCGTTTGCTGAACGCCGGCGCCGACAAGATCGGCATCAACAGTTCCGCGATCAGCAATCCACAACTGGTGTTCGATGCGGCGCAAAAATACGGTTCGCAATGCATCGTCGTTGCGATCGATGCGAAGAAAGCATCCGACGGACGGTGGGAAGTCTTTACGCACGGCGGCCGCAAGGCGACCGGACTCGATGCCATCGAGTGGGCGAAGAAAATGGAAAGTCTGGGGGCCGGTGAAATCCTGTTGACCAGTATGGACCGCGACGGTACCAAATCCGGTTTCGATTTGGCGCTGACACGTGCGGTCTCGGATGCGATCAGCATTCCGGTTATTGCTTCCGGCGGCGTCGGCGGATTGCAGGATCTGGCCGATGGAGTCAAGCTCGGTCATGCCGACGCAGTGCTGGCTGCCAGCATTTTTCACTACGGGCAGCACACGGTTCCGGAAGCGAAGCGCTTCATGGCCGATCAAGGTATTCCAATGAGGTTGGTATGAGTGGCAATGCGAAGTGGCTCAACAAGGTCAAGTGGGATGAACACGGACTGGTGCCGGTCATTGCACAGCAAGTCGGCAGCAACGACGTATTGATGTTCGCATGGATGAATCGCGAGGCATTGTCCAAAACGGTAGAAACCGGCGAAGCCGTCTACTGGAGCCGTTCGCGCAAAAAGCTGTGGCACAAGGGCGAAGAGTCCGGCCACACGCAAAAAGTGCATGAAGTGCGACTCGACTGCGACGAAGACGTCGTGTTGCTGAAGGTCGAGCAGGTCAGCGACATCGCCTGCCATACCGGCCGTCATTCCTGCTTCTTCCAGAAATTCGAAGGCGACGCCGCAACCGGCGACTGGCACACGGTGGAGCCGGTGCTGAAGAATCCCGACGAATTCTACAAATAAGACATCCAATAGAAACGACCACGATGAGCGAAACATTACGACGTCTGTCCGAAGTCATCGAATCGCGCAAGCCGGCCAATGGCGGCGATCCGTCGACATCGTATGTCGCCAAGTTGTTCACCAAAGGCGATGACGCGATCCTGAAAAAGATCGGCGAAGAAGCAACCGAAACGGTCATGGCGGCCAAGGATGCGCGCGTCGACGGCGATACTTCCAAAGTATTGTACGAATGCGCCGATCTGTGGTTCCACACGATGGTGCTGCTGGCGCAATTCGATCTGAAACCGCAGGACGTCCTGAACGAACTGGCGCGCCGCGAAGGCATGTCCGGTCTCGAAGAAAAAGCCGCACGTCCTTCCTGATCCGTCATCGACGCGTCATGGTCAAGTCATGCTGCACGAATAAAATAGCCGACTAGATGGAGCACATTTTGGACAATTGTATTTTTTGTAAACTCGCAGCCAAACAAATCCCGGCCAAGATCATTTACGAAGATGACGACGTGCTGGCGTTTCACGATATCAATCCAGCCGCACCTGTTCATTTCCTGATTGTTCCGAAGAAACACATCGCCACCTTGGCCGACTGCACGCAGCAAGACAGCGCGCTGCTGGCTAAAATGACGTTGCTGGCGCCGAAGCTGGCAACCGAGCAGGGATGCGGTTTCAGCGTCGATGCCAGCGGTGCGCCGCAAGGCGGTTTCAAGACGCAATTTCACATCGGACCGAACGGTGGACAAGAGGTGTACCATCTGCACATGCATGTGCTTGGCGGCCCGCGTCCGTGGCGCGGACAATAACGTCGAGCTGCAATTACTTTTACTGAATTTCGGACCTGCGCGTCCTCAAGGAGAAAATGATGGGTTCATTTAGCATCTGGCATTGGCTGATCGTGCTGGTCATCGTGATGCTGGTTTTCGGCACCAAGAAAATCGGCAGCATGGGTTCCGACGTCGGCAAGGCCGTCAAAGGCTTCAAGGATGGCATGAAAGGCGACGACGACAAGGCCGCGCCGCACCAGCAAGCCGCGCCGTCGCAAGTAGCCGATAAAGGCACCGTCGACGTCGAAGTCAAAGAGAAATCGAATAGCTGATTCGCGACGTGCGCGCCGAACATCCGTTCTGCGTAACACGCTGCGACTTGTGCTGACGCCATGATCGACATCGCCTTTTCCAAACTCGCCATCATCGGTGCGGCCGCGCTGGTTTTTATCGGCCCGGAAAAACTGCCGAAAGTTGCACGCATGGCGGGCACGCTGTTCGGTCGCGCGCAGCGTTACATCAATGACGTCAAGGCGGAAGTCAGCCGCGAGATGGAACTCGACGAGCTGCGCAAGATGCATCAGGATATTCAATCTACGGCCAGCAATGTCGAACGTTCGATCGGCGAGAATCTGTCGCAAACCGAGTCCGATCTGAATGCGGCCTGGAACGGTTCCGAATCGAGTTCGCATGCCAATCCGCTGATGGATCCGCCGACCTTCGGCCAGCCGTCATTGAAGTCCAAGAACTTCCGCAAGAAAAAACTGGCGCACACATCTGCCGTGCCTTCCTGGTACAAGCGTCAAAACGGCCATCGCTCGCAAGTGATTTCCGGTGCGGCGCGCATGGCGCGTCATCGGCCAGCCGGCACGTATCGCAAGTCGGCGCCGTTCTTCGATTGAGCGGATGCATGTTTGTGGCGTCTCCCGATTCATCCTGTTGCCTGCAATGATTGCCGTTACCCGTAATGACTGAAGAAAAAAACATGAGCGGTAGCGAGGAAACCTTCATCTCCCATTTGGTCGAACTGCGCAGCCGCCTGATGAAGGCGGCGATTGTCGTCATCATTGTGTTTCTGTGCCTGATGCCGTGGGCCGGCCAGATCTACGACATTCTTGCGTATCCGATGATTCATGCGCTGCCGCAGGGCAGCAAGATGATCGCAACCGGCGTCATCACACCGTTCCTGATTCCGGTCAAGGTCACGATGCTGGTGGCATTCATGATTTCACTGCCGTGGGTGCTGTATCAGATGTGGGCGTTCGTCGCGCCGGGTTTGTACGCGCACGAAAAGAAATTGATCGCGCCATTGGTGGTGTCGTCGTCGGTGTTGTTTCTGGCCGGCGTCGCGTTCTGTTACTTCATGGTATTCGGCGTCATCTTTCATTTCATCAATAACTTTGCGCCGCAATCGATCGCGGTCGCGCCGGATATAGACAGCTACTTCGGATTCGTGATGACGATGTTTATCGCGTTCGGGTTGACGTTCGAAGTACCGATCGTCGTGATCGTGTTGGTGCGACTGGGATTGGTGTCGGTGCAGAAGTTGCGCCAGATTCGCCCATACGTCATCGTCGGCGCGTTTGTCGTGGCGGCGGTGGTAACGCCGCCTGATGTGATGAGTCAGCTGCTGCTGGCGGTGCCGCTGTGTCTGCTGTATGAGTTGGGTTTGCTGGTGGCGCCGTTATTCGTCAAGGCGACGCAAGCGCCGGTGCAATCCGAATCCGAAACGACCTGACGATTCAGTCGCCGGTCATTTGACCTGACGCAGCCATTCGATCAACGGATAGGCATCGCGGAAGCCGGCCACCAGTGTTTTTTCCAGATCGTCGACGACTTTCATCACGCCGGTTTCGCTCCAGACTATAAAGCTTTTCAGCTTGATGTATTCCAGATGCGGCGTATCAATGTCGTAACCTTTCGGCGGGCGCGTCAGTTTGCCTTCCTGCTGCAAGTCGCCGTACGTCGCTTTCAACTTCCTGTTCTTCAGCATTTTTGCGAAGCCGCTTTGATCGGCCACGATCTGCTGGCGGATGGCGCGCAGTCGATCCGATGGCGGTAGATATTCGCCGCCTGCGATCAGCAGTTCGCCTTTTTCATTGATGTGAAAATAGTAGGCAGGACCGCCGCCTTGACTTGGCTTCTTCAAGCCGCTGGCCGTGATCGCTGCGGAGAAGTGCGTCTTGTATGGAATTTTCTCCTTGGAAAAACGCATGTCGCGATTGATGCGAAACAGCGCTTTCTTTGGATTGCAATCGGCAATCGCCGGATCGAACTTGCTGATGTCGCGGATCAGTTGCGTGACCAGTTCCAGAAATTCGGCGCGCAGAATATCGTAGCGCGGCTTGTTCATCACGAACCAGGCGCGGTTGTTGTTCTCCGATAGCTCGGCCAGATAGCGAGTCAGGTCGCGGGTGTGCATGATGTTCCTTGTTACTGTTCTTCGGTCGGGCGCGGCTGTGCTTTCGGGCGCTTGCCGACGGTCACGTTGAAGGTGTTTTCCTGATTGCGACGCAGCACCACGATCTTGGCTTTGGTGCCGGGCGACAATTGCGCAATCTGGTTCAGCATGTCGGACATGTCGACCACGTCCTTATCATTGACCGACATCAGGATGTCGCCAGGCTGCATGCCGGCCTTGTCGGCAGGGCCGCCTTTCAATACGCCGGCAATGATCGCGCCGTTGCTTTTCTTTAAGCCAAAACTTTCCGCCAGTTCCGGCGTAATGTCCTGCGGCTCGACGCCGATATAGCCGCGCACAACTTGGCCGTCCTTGATGATGGCGTCCATCACCGATTTGACGGTAGTCACCGGAATTGCAAAGCCGATGCCGAGCGACCCGCCGCTGCGCGAGTAGATCGCGGTGTTGATGCCGAGCAGGTTGCCGTTGGCGTCGATCAGCGCACCGCCGGAGTTGCCCGGATTGATCGCCGCATCTGTTTGGATGAAGTTTTCGAATGCATCCAGAATGCCCAAGTGATTGCGGCCGAGTGCGGAAATGATGCCCATCGTCACTGTTTGGCCGACGCCGAACGGATTACCGATTGCCAGCACGACGTCACCGACACGCGCGTCTTCCACACGACCAAGCGTGATGGCCGGCAAGTTGTCCAGATCGATCTTGACCACGGCCAGATCGGTTTCCGGATCGGAGCCGACGACCTTGGCCAACGCCTTGCGGCCGTCGGCCAGCGCGACTTCGATTTCATCCGCTGCTTCGACCACGTGATTGTTGGTCAGGATATAGCCTTGCGCGCTGACGATGACGCCGGAGCCAAGGCTGACTTGTTTCTCTTGCTCTTCGTCAAAACGATCGCCGAAAAATTTGCGGAAAAATGGATCGTCCTTGAATGGATTCTGCGATTGCGTTGCTGTTTTGCTGGTGAAGATATTGACGACAGATGGCATTGCCAGTTTGGCCGCCGCGCGGAACGAGCCTTCGGTCGGCGCCGTATTCGCGGGCGCTTCCAGCATCGGCACCGCGGTCGAACTACGCACTTTGGAAGCACTGCCGAAAACGCCGCCCGCCCATTCGGGTTTCAACGTCGCTACAATGAAAAGAATCGCCAAGCCAACCGTAACGGTTTGCGCAAACAACAACCAAAGACGTCGCATAAGGGTAGAAAAAATGAGTCAGAAAACGATCGATAGGGACGAGCTTGCCAGTTATCTGGCCAAGACGCTTGATATTACTCGTTTTCGAGATTATTGCCCAAACGGTCTGCAGGTTGAAGGACGTGCGCAAATCAAAACGCTTGTTTCCGGCGTGACTGCCAGTCTGGCGTTGCTGGAAGCTGCGATCGATGCCGGCGCCGATGCGATCGTTGTGCATCACGGCTACTTCTGGCGCGGCGAAGACCAGCGCGTGATCGGACAAAAGCAGCGTCGCCTGAAATTGCTTTTGGAAAACGATGTCAATTTATTTGCTTATCACTTGCCGCTCGATATGCACATTGCGTTGGGGAATAACGCGCAGCTTGCGAAGCAACTGGGTTTGCAGGCAGATGCGCGTTTCGGTGAAGACGATCTCGGCTGGCTCGGTGTTGCGGTCGATGCTGGCTTGAAAACCGTAGGCGAGTTTGCGCAGTACATCGAACGACAACTCGGCCGCGCGCCATTGTTGATCGGCGATCCGGATCAGAAGCTGGGTCGCATCGGTTGGTGCACCGGTGCGGCGCAAGGTTATCTGGGCGACGCAATCAATGCCGGCGCCAGCGTTTATCTGAGTGGTGAAATTTCGGAGCCGACCGTCCATCTGGCGCGCGAGAGCAGCGTTGCCTATCTTGCCTGCGGCCATCATGCGACCGAACGCTATGGCGTGCAGGCGCTGAGCGAGCACGTGGCGCAACAGTTCGGTATTGCCCATCGTTTCATCGATATCGACAATCCGGTTTAAGACAAGCATGTGACGTGAAGTGCACAGAGCATACTTCCACGATGTTCTGCCGCGCATGCCTATGGTATAACTGCACACTGTTGGAGAGGACACGCAGTACGCATCGCAATTGCGTGTGTCACAAATGCGAATAAAAATACGGAACAATCATGTCGCAACAGTTATCCGATACGCCCATCACAGTTCTGGTTGTCGAAGACGATGCAGTAACGCGCCGCGCGTTATGTCTGGCAATTGAGAAAGAGCCTTCATTGAAATTGCTGGACGCGCTGGACGGTGTTCAATCCGCGCTGACCTGGCTCAAGCATCAGTCAGCCGATATTCTGCTGATCGATCTCGGATTGCCGGATGGTTCCGGCATCGATGTCATTCGCTTTTGCGCGCATACCTATCCAGCGTGCAACGTGATGGTGGTGACGACTTCGAGCGATGAAGACAGCGTGCTCGACAGCATCGAGGCAGGCGCATCCGGTTATATCTTGAAAGATGCCGGCCGCCCGGACATCGCGCGCGCGTTGCTGGATCTACAGGCCGGCGGCTCGCCGATCAGCCCGACGATTGCCCGCAAGGTGCTGGCGCGCATGCGCGAAAGCAAGCCGGAAGAAGTGGTCAAGGCAAAAGAATCGGAATCGAACGAAGCGCCGGTTTTTCTGACCAAGCGCGAAGCGGCCATTCTGGATCTGATCGCACGTGGTGACAGTTACGGCGATGTGGCACGACAGCTGGCGTTGTCGGTCGGCACCGTGCAGACGCATATCAAAAACATCTATGACAAGCTGTCGGTGCATTCACGCGGCGCGGCCGTGTACGAAGCCAGCCGCCGCGGTTTGCTGCAGATGAATCAGTTGAAGGCCAAACAGTAATTGCGGTGATCGATGCCGCCGCATGTGCGGCATCGGATGATGCGTTAAACGACGCGTCGACTTATTGCTTGTTCTTCAGCGAGTCGCGAATCTCACGCAGCAGCAACACGTCTTCCGGCGTCGCGGCAGCAGGAGCCGGTTCATCTTTCTTCAGTTTGTGAATGATGCGGACCATCTGAAAAATGATGAACGCAAGAATCAGGAAATTCAGCGCGATCGTCAGGAAATTGCCGTAGGCAAAAACAGCGCCGGCTTTTTGCGCTTCAGCCAGCGGCAAGCCGGCCGCTTGATGATTCAACGGAATGTAGTAGTTGCTGAAGTCGAGGCCGCCAAATATTTTGCCGACGATCGGCATGATGATGTCCTTGACCAGCGAATCGACAATCTTGCCGAATGCGCCGCCGATGATGACGGCCACCGCCAGATCAACCACATTGCCCTTGACTGCGAATGCTTTGAATTCCTGCAACATGCTCATGACAAACCTCCGTGTATGCTGAATGTGTAAATAGACCGCGCCATGCTAGGTTTCGATCGGGTAAAGGTCAAATTAATTTTCGTCATTTTCTTTCTTTTAGTGGATAATGCGAACCCAAATAAATAAGTATTACAACGAAACGAGACAAAAGTTCAGGAAAGCACCGGGTGCCCTCTGCCCGCTCGCTTTTTAATCAAGCACCGCCTTCGCTATACTCTTAGGTTGCTGGTAGTTTCGTACAGTTGCTGGAAGTTTCGTACACATTTCGAATTTTGATTGATTTGATTGGGGTTGGTATGAGTAACGAAAAGCAGGTCGATTCCGGCCGACGCGGTTTGCTCGTCGCCACATGCGCGGCGGGTAGCGTGGCAGGACTAGCTACAACAGGTGTATTGGTATCTACCTTTCAGCCTTCGGAACGCGCCAAGGCAGCAGGTGCTCCAGTCGAGGTTGATATCTCCAGTCTGACACCCGGCGAACTGAGAACCGTGGAATGGCGCGGCAAGCCGGTGTGGATCATGAAGCGCACGCCGGAGCAGGTCGAGTCCTTGAAAAAGGTCGATGCTCAGGTCGCCGATCCTGAATCCAAACGCACGCAATTCTCCACCACGCCCGAATACGCGATGAACGAATGGCGATCGCGCCAGAAGGACATTCTGGTTGTCGTCGGCATCTGTCCGCATCTGGGTTGCTCTCCTACTTCCAAGTTTCAAACCGGCGCACAGCCATCGCTGCCGGATGACTGGCAAGGCGGTTTTTTGTGCCCGTGCCACGGCTCCACATTCGATCTGGCCGGCCGTGTCTACAAGAACAAGCCGTCACCGGATAACCTGCAGGTACCGCCGTACATGTTCGAAGGCGACGCCAAACTCGTCATCGGCAAAGATGAGAAAGGCGAGGCGTAATCATGGCTTTTCACGAGAAACAACTTCCCGCCGATGCGCCAATTGCCGACAAGGCATTGAACTGGGTTGATGCACGTTTCCCGTTGTCCGCAACGTGGAAGGCGCATCTGTCCGAATACTACGCGCCGAAGAATTTCAACTTCCTGTACGTGTTCGGTTCGCTGGCGCTGCTGGTGCTGGTGATCCAGATCGTTACTGGCATTTTCCTCGTCATGCATTACAAGCCGGATGCCAACGTGGCGTTTGCTTCGGTGGAATACATCATGCGCGATGTGCCTTGGGGCTGGCTGGTGCGTTACATGCACTCAACCGGCGCGTCGGCGTTCTTCGTCGTCGTGTACATTCACATGCTGCGCGGGCTGCTGTACGGTTCGTATCGCAAGCCGCGCGAGCTGGTGTGGCTGTTCGGCGTCGGCATCTTCCTGTGTCTGATGGCGGAAGCGTTCTTCGGCTATTTGCTGCCTTGGGGCCAGATGTCGTTCTGGGGCGCGCAGGTGATCGTCAATCTGTTCGGTGCAATTCCATTCATCGGCCCTGATCTGTCGTTGTGGATTCGCGGCGATTACGTGGTGTCGGATGCAACGCTGAATCGTTTCTTCGCATTCCACGTAATTGCGATTCCATTGGTGTTGATCGGCCTGGTCGTGGCGCACATCGTTGCGTTGCACGAAGTCGGCTCCAGCAATCCGGACGGCGTCGAGATCAAGGAAAAACTGGACGACAAAGGCGTTCCGCTCGACGGCATTCCATTCCACCCATATTACTCAGTGCACGATATTTTCGTCGTGACGATCTTCCTGACGATTTTCACCGCGGTGGTGTTTTTCGCGCCGGAAATGGGGGGCTACTTCCTCGAGTACAACAACTTCGTTCCGGCTGATCCGCTGAAAACGCCGCCGCACATTGCGCCAGTCTGGTACTTCACGCCGTTCTATTCGATCCTGCGTGCGACCACTTCGGAATTCATGGTGTGGCTGGCAGTCGGTGTCGCCGCATACGTTGCATTGATCATTCTGAAAACGCGGTTGGCCAGCAAGTTCAAGATTGCCTCGGCAGTGATTGGACTGGCCCTGATCGCCGGCATGTTCCTGTTCGATGCGAAATTCTGGGGCGTGGTGTTGATGGGCGTATCTGTCATGATCATGTTCGGTCTGCCTTGGCTCGATACGTCGCCGGTCAAATCGATCCGCTATCGTCCGAGCTGGCACAAGATTGTCTACATCGTGTTTGGCGTGACATTCCTCGTGCTGGGTTATCTGGGCGTCAAGCCGCCGACTGCAATCGGTACGGCGATCGCGCAGATCTGCACATTCATTTATTTCGGTTTCTTCCTGCTGATGCCGTGGTGGAGTGCGATGGGTACCTTCAAGCCGGTACCTGATCGCGTCGTTTTTCATCCGCATTAAGCCGCAAAAGGGATAAGACATGACTTTGCTGAAAAAACTGATTGCGACGCTGCTGCTGGTTCCGGGTTTGGTGCTGGCGGCGGAAAGCACGTTTCCGCTGGACCAGGCGCCGGATCACACCAAGGATTTGGCCGCATTGCAAAACGGTGCACGACTGTTCGTCAACTATTGCCTGAACTGTCACTCTGCATCATCCATGCGTTACAACAAGCTGAAAGATATCGGCCTGACCGAAGAGCAGATCAAGGACAACCTGCTGTTCACGTCCGACAAGGTCGGCGACATGATGACCGTATCGATGGCGCCGAAAGACGCCAAAGTCTGGTTTGGTGCCACACCGCCCGATCTGTCCGTGATTGCACGCGCCAAGGCATCAGGTGAAGGTTCGGGTCCGGATTGGCTGTACACGTATCTGCGAACCTTCTACAAGGACGATACGCGGCCGACCGGCTGGAATAATCTGGTCTTCCCTAACGTGGGCATGCCACACGTGTTGTGGGAATTGCAAGGTGTCCGCGCCGCCAAGTTTGAAGATGTGAAAGACCCGCACGACCATACCAAGGTCGTGCACAAATTTGCCGGTTTTGAGCAGGTGACGCCGGGCAAGATGACGGCGCTGGAATACGACAAATCGGTCGCCGATCTTGTTTCATTCATGACATGGATGGCCGAGCCGGCGCAGACCACGCGCAAGCGTTTAGGCGTGTGGGTACTGCTGTTTCTAGGCGTATTCATGGTGATTACTTGGCGTTTGAACGCGTCATACTGGAAAAACGTCAAGTAAATCAAGTAAAATCGAGGTTTGCCCGCGATTTGGGCGGGTGTATCGGGGTGAGGCGTGCGACGTCTCACCCTATTTGTTTCTAAGGAACTACAAAAAATGATGGTTCTCTACTCGGGCACGACTTGCCCATTCTCCCAACGTTGCCGCCTTGTTCTGTTCGAAAAAGGCATGGATTTCGAAGTACGCGACGTCGACCTGTTCAACAAGCCGGAAGACATCTCGACGATGAATCCGTACGGTCAAGTGCCGATTCTGGTCGAACGCGATCTGGTTTTGTACGAATCCAACATCATCAATGAATACATCGATGAACGTTTCCCGCATCCGCAACTGATGCCGGCCGATCCGCTGATGCGCGCACGCGCACGTTTGATGTTGTTCAATTTTGAAAAAGAATTGTTCATCCACGTTCACGTGCTGGAAAACGACAAAGGCCGCAGCGGTGAAAAAGCGCAGGAAAAAGCACGCAATGAAATTCGCGATCGCCTGACCACGCTGGCGCCGTTGTTCCTCAAAAACAAGTACATGCTCGGCGACGAATTTTCGATGCTGGACGTGGCGATTGCGCCGTTGCTTTGGCGTCTGGATCACTACGGTATCGAACTGTCGAAAACGGCTGCACCGTTGATGAAATACGCAGAACGCATCTTCTCGCGTCCTGCCTACATCGAAGCGCTGACGCCGTCCGAAAAAGTCATGCGTCGTTAATCAACACACTGTTCGATGCCGTTGAACGACGGCATCGATGGTTTGTTCGAACGTTTTACCGCTCAGGTCTGTCTGCACTACATGTCCGAAACTTCTACCAAGCCGTATCTGCTGCGTGCGATTTACGAGTGGTGTACCGATAACGGCTACACCCCGTATATGGCTGTGGTTGTCGATACGCGTACGCGCGTCCCGATGGAGTTCGTCAAGAATGGCGAGATCGTATTGAACATCAGCTTCAGTGCGACCAGCGGTTTGAAGATGGACAACGATCTGATTCGCTTCAGCGCCCGTTTCGGTGGCGTCTCGCGCGATATTTCCGTCCCGGTCGATAACGTCGTGGCAATTTACGCGCGCGAAAACGGGCAAGGCATGGCGTTTGAAGCCACCAATGCCAATGCGGAAGCAGACGACGTTGAACCGCTGGATGGTGCTGGCGCAACGGATCATCCGGAATCGTCCGGCAATGGTCCGACACTGACTTCGGTGCCGACCTCGCAAGGCCGTGTTGATGAAAATGACAATATGGGCGACATCGACGGCACGGATTACGAGCCGGAACCTCCAAAAAAAGGCGGCAGGCCTACTCTGACGCGAATTAAATAGGTATAATTCGGGGCTCAAAAGTTTCGCCGACTTAGCTCATTTGGTAGAGCAGTTGATTTGTAATCATCAGGTGGCCAGTTCGAAACCGGCAGTCGGCACCAAATAAAAAC
>Ga0256896_1000340_pt1 | contig 14815 bp, 10 predicted proteins | sample MC6MC0669MT_FD_190205 | JGI IMG/M metagenome (GOLD analysis project Ga0256896, IMG submission 190205) | Metatranscriptome of enriched soil aggregate microbial communities from Iowa State University, Ames, United States - MC6-MC0669-MT... | ecosystem: Environmental > Terrestrial > Soil >... | reverse complement strand
GAGAGCAGTACGGCATTACCGATGAGCTGCGCTTTCGTTACGAGCAGGCGCTGCGCTGGCTTAGAAGCTATGCGATGGAGCCGCAAATTACCGATTAATTACCGATCGATGAAGGATTATAACGGTTTGTGCCTTGAACCGAGCGCAATGTTGTTCTATAATGGAATGGTTTATGTGATTTGTCGCATCGCAGCGGCAAGATGTTACGGAGGGGAAAGCATAATATGACAGCAAATTGGGAAAAAATAGAGAAGAACCTCGGCGTTCTTGAAGTTGAAGTGGACGCGGAGCAAGTCACTCTGGCATTGGACAAAGCATTCCGCAAGGTCGTTCAGAAAGTAAACGTACCGGGCTTCCGCAAAGGCAAAGTGCCGCGCGCGATTTTCGAGGCTCGTTTCGGCGTTGAAAGCTTGTATCAGGACGCGATCGACATTTTGCTTCCTGAAGTGTACACGAAGGCAATCGACGAAGTCGGCATCGAGCCGATCGATCGTCCGGATATCGACGTAGAGCAATTCGCTAAAGGCCAATCCTTCAAGTTCAAAGCGAAAGTTCCGGTAAAGCCGGAAGTGAAGCTGGGCGAATACAAGGGCGTAGTCGTCCCTGTAGAGAGCGCGGAAGTAACGGAAGAAGAAGTGAACGCGGAGCTTGAGCGTCTGCAACAGCGCCACGCGGAGCTGGTCGTCGTTGACGAAGGTCCGGCTCAACTGGGCGACTTCACTTCCATCGATTTCGAAGGCTTCCTTGACGGCGTGCCGTTCGAAGGCGGCAAAGGCGAGAAGCATTCTCTGGAACTCGGCTCCGGCTCGTTCATTCCGGGCTTCGAAGACCAAGTTGTCGGCCTGAACATCGCGGAAGAGAAGGACATCGACGTTACCTTCCCTGAAAACTATCAAGCGGAGAACCTGGCCGGCAAAGCGGTCGTGTTCAAAGTGAAGCTGCATGAGATCAAGCGTAAAAACCTGCCGACGCTCGACGACGAATTCGCCAAAGACGTAAGCGAGTTCGACACGCTGGACGAGTTCAAAGCCGACCTGTCTAACAAGCTAGGCGAGCGTAAAACGAAGGACGCCGAAGCGGCTCGCGAGACGGCGATCGTCGACAAAGCGGCTGAAGCGGCCGAGCTGGAAGTTCCGGAAGTGATGATCGAGACCGAGATCGGCGCTATGCTGAAGGATTTCGAAAATCGCCTGCGCCAGCAAGGCATGACGCTCGACCTGTACTACCAGTTCAGCGGCCAGGACGAAGCGGCCCTGAAAGGGCAAATGCGCGGCGACGCCGAGAAGCGCGTTCGCAGCAACCTTGTGCTTGAAGAAATCGCCAAAGCGGAAAACCTGGAAGTGTCCGAAGAGGACGTAAACGAAGAGCTTGACAACCTGTCGAAGCTTTACAATCGTCCTGCGGATGAGCTTCGCGGCATTTTCTCTGCGAACGGCTACCTGGACAACCTGAATGCGGATCTCAAAGTTCGCAAAGCCGTGAAGTTCCTCGTAGAAAACAGCAAATCCGAGTAATCTGCGCAACAAAGACAAGGCACGTGCAAATCGCGTGCCTTATTTTTCACCCTGAATACATACGAAATGCCAAGAGTTGGAACGACGAACGCCCGAAAACGGCCCGTCAACATGACATTCCGATTTGAACGTGTTAAACTATTACCGAGATTCGAACGTCTATTGAGAAAAGGGGTTGGTAACATGCTAGTACCTATGGTCGTCGAGCAAACGAATCGCGGAGAGCGGTCGTACGACATCTACTCAAGACTCTTGAAGGACCGCATTATTTTTCTCGGAAGCGCGATTGACGATGATGTCGCCAATCTCATTATCGCTCAGCTGTTATTCCTGGCGGCGGAAGACCCGGAGAAGGATATTCATCTGTACATCAACTCCCCGGGCGGCTCGGTAACGGCCGGCATGGGAATTTTCGATACGATGCAGTTCATCAAGCCTGACGTATCCACGATCTGCGTAGGAATGGCCGCCAGCATGGGCTCTTTGCTCCTGACGGCGGGCGCGCCCGGCAAGCGCTTTGCGCTTCCGAACAGCGAGATCATGATTCATCAGCCGCTTGGCGGGGTAAGAGGTCAGGCATCGGATATTAAGATTCATGCGGATTGGATCGTCAAGACGAAGCAGAAGCTGAATCAGATCTACGTTGAGCGAACCGGCCAGCCGTACGAGAAAATCGAACGGGACACCGACCGCGATAACTTTATGAGCGCGGAAGAAGCGGTCGCTTACGGTCTGGTCGACCGGGTCATCACCCAGCCGACGGCTGTCGACAATCCGCAAGCTTAAGAAGACAACAACTTCCCGCGACTTTAATAAGTCCGCTTTTCAGCTTCTTGTGATGCTTCGTGATCATAAGCGGACACTAGGAGCGGTTGAATAAGGAGGGTATACATGTTCAAGTTCAGCGACGAGAAAGGCCAGTTGAAGTGTTCGTTCTGCGGCAAATCGCAGGATCAGGTAAGAAAGCTGGTTGCCGGTCCCGGCGTCTATATATGCGACGAGTGCATCGAGCTGTGCACGGAGATCGTGGAGGAGGAGCTCGGCCACGAGGAAGAGCTTGATCTGAAGGACATTCCGAAGCCGAAGGATATTCGCAACATTTTGGACCAATACGTAATCGGCCAGGAGCAGGCGAAGAAATCGCTGTCCGTAGCCGTTTATAACCACTACAAGCGCATTAACTCCCAAGCGAAGATCGAAGATGTCGAGCTGCAGAAGAGCAACATCATGCTCGTAGGTCCGACCGGTTCGGGTAAGACGCTGCTCGCGCAGACAATGGCGAAAATTTTGAACGTTCCGTTCGCAATCGCGGATGCGACGTCCCTGACGGAAGCCGGCTATGTGGGCGAGGATGTCGAAAATATTTTGCTTAAGCTGATCCAGGCTGCGGATTACGACGTGGAGAAAGCGGAGCGCGGCATCATCTACATCGACGAGATCGACAAGGTGGCCCGCAAATCCGAAAATCCTTCGATCACACGCGACGTATCCGGAGAAGGCGTGCAGCAGGCGCTGCTGAAAATTCTCGAAGGTACGGTCGCTTCCGTGCCTCCGCAGGGCGGACGCAAGCACCCGCATCAAGAGTTTATCCAGATCGATACGACCAACATTCTGTTCATCTGCGGCGGCGCTTTCGACGGACTGGAGCAAATTATCAAACGCCGGATCGGCAAAAAGGTAATCGGCTTCAGCTCCGTCCTCGAAGGACAGAAGGATATGAAGCCGGGCGAATATTTGTCGCTTGCGCAGCCTGAAGATTTGCTGAAATTCGGGTTGATTCCCGAGTTTGTCGGCCGTCTTCCGGTCATCTCCACGCTGGAGCCGCTCGACGAGCCGGCATTGGTTCGCATTCTGTCCGAGCCGAAGAACGCCCTCGTCAAGCAGTATCAGAAGCTGCTGGAGATGGACAACGTCAAGCTCGAATTCGAGAGCGGCGCGCTGGAAGAGATCGCTCGCGAAGCGATTAAGCGGAACACGGGAGCGCGCGGACTTCGGGCCATTATCGAGAGCGTTATGCTCGACGTAATGTACGATGTGCCTTCCCGCGACGATGTGGTCAATTGCTTGGTCACCGAAAAGGCGATCAAAGACAAGGTGGCGCCGGAGCTGACGACCAAAAAAGGCAAGAAAAAAGAAGAAAGCGCGTAACGGGAGCAGGACGGAAGCCGCAAGGCCTTTCGGCCGCCGCGGAATTCGCCTAGATTGCCGGTTCCACCCCGCCTATGCGGGGTGGACTTTGGCGTATACAGGGGAGAAATTTTATGTACAAACGTACGGACACCGTCGCTGTCCAAGTCGGCAACCTGACGATCGGCGGCAACAACAAGGTCCTATTGCAAAGCATGTGCACGACCAAAACGGCGGACGTAGAGGCGACAGTCGCCGAGATCAAACGGCTGGAGGAAGCAGGCTGCCAGCTCGTGCGCGTTACCGTCAACAATAAGGAAGCGGCGGAAGCGATCAAGGAAATTAAACGGCGGATCAGCATTCCGCTCGTTGCCGATATTCATTTCGATTACAGATTGGCTCTGCTGGCGATTGAGAACGGCATCGACAAGGTGCGGATCAATCCCGGCAACATCGGTCGCCGCGAGAAGGTCGAAGCGGTCGTTAAGGCGTGCAAGGAACGCAAAATTCCGATCCGCATCGGCGTGAACGCCGGCTCGCTGGAAAACCATCTGCTGGAGAAGTACGGATACCCGACGGCAGACGCTATGGTTGAGAGCGCGCTATTCCATATCGGCATTCTTGAGGAGCTTGATTTTCACGATATTATCGTCTCGCTTAAAGCTTCGGACGTGCCTATGGCGATCGAAGCGTATACGAAAGCGGCCGAAGTGATTCGATATCCGCTCCATCTGGGCATTACCGAAGCCGGGACGCTGTTCTCCGGCACGATTAAGAGCTCGGCGGGGCTTGGCGTGCTGCTTAACCACGGCATCGGCAATACGATGAGAATTTCGCTCAGCGCCGACCCGGTTGAGGAGATCAAAGCGGCGAGAGAACTGCTCAAGGTGTTCGGTCTGATTACCGACGCTCCGACGCTTATTTCCTGTCCGACCTGTGGACGGCTCGATATCGACTTGTTCGCCGTGGCAAACGAGGTTGAGGAATATTTGTCCAAGCTTAAGGTTCCGATCAAGGTATCCGTTCTCGGCTGCGCCGTCAACGGTCCGGGAGAAGCGCGCGAAGCCGACATCGGCATCGCCGGCGCTCGTGGCGAAGGCATGCTGTTCCGCTACGGGGAGATGATCCGCAAGGTGCCGGAGGCGGAGCTCGTCAGCGAGCTGAAGAAGGAAATCGACCAGATCGCGGCGGCTTACGCCGAGACAGGGGTTATACCGGGGAGGAGACATGGCTAAGCTGAAGAGGCTGGCGGTTGCTGCAATCGGTCTGGGGCTGCTTGCGGCTGCCGCTTGCGGTAAAGCCGAAAACTTCCATGAGGAGCATCTCTCCCACGCGTCGAACGGAGATCTCAGAGAAATTACCGCTTCCGTAGATAAGATGCCTTCTTTTCTCGAAGAGCAGCCGGAAGCGGTGAGGCTGGCCTACCAGATTGCCGGTACAATAGAGGATACGCTGCAATGGATTCCTTGCTACTGCGGCTGCGGCGACAGTGCAGGACATAAGAGCAATTTGAATTGCTTCATCAACGAAGTTCGCGCAGACGGTACGGTCGAATGGGACGATCACGGCACGAGATGCGGCGTCTGCGTTCAGATCGCCGTCGAATCGGCCCAGATGAAGCAGCAGGGCAAATCGAACCTGGAAATTCGCAAGCTAATCGACAGCAACTATCAAACCGGATACGCCAAGCCTACGGACACGCCAATGCCTGCGGCGTGACGGGCTTGTCGTTTATCGGTTCAAAGGGCGTGAACGAATTCGTCTTCGATAAGCAAAAGATCCGGGAAATGAGCGACGATGCGACGTATTTGCGCGGAGAAGCTTATTTTCGTTCGGGTCAAGTACTGGCCGTCAGGATGGAGTCGGATAGCGAAGCAAGCTACAAGGCCGTCGTAAAGGGAGCAAACAACGAGAAATACGAAGTTGAAGTAGAAATCGGCAGGGACGGGGAGCTGAGGGCGTCATGCGGGTGCGAGGCTTATGCTCCCCTCTCCTACTGCAAGCATATCGTCGCCGTATTGTTGAAGCTGGGTGAGGGGGAGAGATTGCCTGCGGAGGAGGAAGAGATGTCCGGGAAGGACGTCCATCTGACGAAGCAGGTTATCTTTTTGTTCGATCGGGCTTTAAGCCGTCGTACGGAAGCTTCCATGCAGACGCTGGAAGACGAGACTTGGGATAAGCGAACGCTGGCGACGGAATTCGGATTTAAGCTGGTGAGAAGCTTCGGCGGCCGCACAATGATGGCCGTTTCGATGAAAATCGGGCTGTCCCGCATGTACGTCGTTCAGAAAATCAAAGAGTTTCTGAAGCATGTCGAGAGCGGCACGCAGATGGCGTTCGCCAAGCACTTCTCGTACGATCCTTCGGAGCATTCGTTTAACGAGCATGACGAGGCGTTGATCGGGCTGCTGAAGGAAGCGATGCATGCCGAAGAAACCTACAAGGATCTGCTACATTCCTTGTCCTCCTACTCTTACCGGGAGGAAAGAATATTGGCCGTTCCACCTGCCGTATGGGAGAGAATGCTGCCTCATTTGGTGCATACGAACGTTAGTTTCGAGGATAAGCTCGGCGTTCACCGCATGGAGCTGGTCGACGGGGAGCTTCCCATTGCGGCGCGTCTGGATAAAGCCGGAAGCGGTTATCAGCTTGTGTTCGAAGGCTTGAACGACATCGTGCTGCTGGATGAGTACGGCGTTGCCGTCTCGGGAGGGCTTCTGTTTCGAGCCGATTCCGAGCGGCTTGGACGACTGGCGGAATTGCAAGAGCTTTTTCGCTACGAGTCGGGCACCAGGCTGTTCATCTCTCCGGAGCAGATCGAACCGTTTATCGATCGAGTCGTGCGCGAGCTAAAGACGATGATTCGGGTAGACATCTCTCCTCATATCGCCGATCGGATCGTCAGTCCACCTCTTAACGCCCGCCTTTATTTGGAGTTGGAGGAGGACCGGCTGCTGGCGCGGTTGGAATACGTGTACGACGATATCGTCATTAGTCCGCTTCCGCAGAAGGCGATCAAGAACGCTCGGGAGGACGTTCTGCTCATGCGCGATCTCGACCGGGAGCATCGTATTATGGCGTTGATCGAACGAGCCGCCTTCAAGTTTAACGGCAAGGACGTCTACTTGGATCAAGAGGACGACATGTACGATTTTCTGTACGACATTCTTCCGCAGCTTGGAGACGACGTGGACGTCTATGCGACCGATGCGGTTCGTGCGGTTATGCGCGAAGTCGAGTATGAGCCCCGCGCCCGGCTGGACGTCGACGTGGGAACGAACTGGCTCGAAGTCTCCTTCGATATGGAGGGACTGGAGGAAGAGGACGTTCGCAGCTTGATGCGGAACCTTCAGGAGAAAAGGAAATATTACCGACTGCCCGACGGACGGTTTCTATCTCTCGAGCAGCCCAGCTTTCGCGATATTAGCAGGCTGTTTGAGGATCTCGACTTCCACCGGTCGGAGCTGAACGGGACGCGGATGCGCATGCCGGCCGTTCGCGGCTTCCAGCTGATGGACCGCTTCAGCGGCGCCTCCCGCGGAGTTCAAGTCGGCAAGTCGCTGCGGCAGCTGTGGGACAATCTTCGTCATCCCGACAATCTGGATTTCAAGATTCCGTCCGAGCTTGAGCCGACTTTGCGCGACTACCAGAAATTCGGCTTCCACTGGCTGAAGACGCTGTCCCATTACCGTCTGGGAGGCATTCTTGCCGATGATATGGGGCTGGGCAAGACGATACAGAGCATCGCTTATATCGTCTCCGAAGCGGCTGTTCCTACGGAAGAAGGCGGGGCGCCGTCGCCCGTGCTGATCGTCTGTCCGGCATCGCTGATCTACAACTGGGAGCGGGAAATCAAACGGTTCGCGCCCGAGCTCAGGACGATCGTCGCGGCCGGCGATCCCCAGGAGCGGGGCGGACTGATGGACGATGAAGGCTCTCGGGAAACGGATGTTTGGATCACCTCGTATCCGCTGCTGCGTCGCGATATCGACTGGTACGAGAAGCGGACGTTTCGGGCGTTGTTCCTGGACGAAGCGCAAGCCATCAAAAACTACGCTTCCCTGACCGCGCATGCGGTCAGGCGTCTTCAAGCCGGACAGCGGTTTGCGCTTACGGGTACGCCGATCGAAAATTCGCTCGACGAGCTGTGGTCGATCTTCGAAGCGATATTCCCGGGCCTGTTCGGCAGCCGCAAATCGTTTAACGAGCTATCGCGAGACAAGGTCGCCAGAATGGCGCGGCCGTTCATTCTTCGCAGACTCAAGAGCGATGTGCTGAAGGAACTGCCCGACAAAATCGAAAGCGTGCAGCCGTCGGAGCTGTCCGGCGACCAGAAACGGCTCTACCTGGCTTATCTGGAGAAGCTGCAGACCGAAGTGGTGCGGGATTTGTCCGAGAACGGCGGCTTCCAGCGCAATCGGATGAAAATATTGGCCGGGCTGACCCGGCTGCGACAGCTTTGCTGCCACCCTTCACTGTTTCTGGAAGGCTACGAAGGCAGCTCCGGCAAGCTGGAGCAGCTGCTTGAGCTCGTCGAGGAATGTCGTTCGGCCGGCAAGCGGATGCTCGTATTCTCGCAATTTACATCGATGCTCGACATCATCCGGCAAGAGCTGGACGGAAGGGACGTACCCTACTTTTATTTGGACGGCTCTACGCCGGCCGCTCGGCGCTTGGAAATGTGCGATGCGTTTAACGGCGGGGAACGGGATATGTTTCTCATCTCGCTGAAGGCCGGAGGCACGGGACTGAACTTGACCGGGGCGGATACGGTCGTTCTGTTCGATCTGTGGTGGAATCCGGCCGTGGAGCAGCAGGCGGCGGATCGGGCGCATCGCATCGGACAGAAAAAGGTTGTCCAAGTGTTCAAGCTGGTCGCTCAAGGGACGATAGAGGAAAAAATACTGCAGCTTCAGCAGCGCAAGAAAGATCTGATCGAAGAGATCGTTCAGCCGGGCGAGACGTCTTTGTCCGCACTGACGGAGGACGATATCCGCGAACTGCTGGAGATTATATGACTATAGGTGCCGACATTCGGGCAATACTACCAAGTATAGCCTGGGCGTCGGTTTTTTTCTTTATGGCCGGTTAACGGAGTGAACGCCCGGATGCAGGATCGGGGAGGATGAAAGCAGATGAACTTAAGCATGATTTTGATGCTGATTCAAGTTTTTTTTGCCGTTGTGATCGGCATTTATTTTTGGAACCTGCTGCGCAATCAGAAGAGCAACCGCAGCGCGGTGGACCGAGAATCGCGCAAGGAGATGGACAAGCTGCGCAAGCTGCGCTCGATCTCCTTGACCAAGCCGCTGGCTGAGAGAACGCGGCCGGTATCGATAGCCGACATCGTCGGCCAGAAGGAGGGGCTGCGGGCGCTTAAAGCGGCGCTATGCAGCGGCAACCCGCAGCATGTGCTCGTCTACGGCCCGCCGGGGGTCGGCAAGACGGCAGCCGCTCGCGTTATTTTGGAGGAAGCGAAGAAGAATAAGCTGTCGCCGTTTCGGCTGGACGCGAAGTTCACCGAGATTGATGCGACGACGGCTCGCTTCGACGAGCGAGGCATCGCCGATCCGCTGATCGGCTCGGTTCACGATCCGATCTATCAAGGAGCGGGGGCAATGGGCGTGGCGGGCATACCGCAGCCGAAGCCGGGCGCGGTGACGAAAGCGCACGGCGGCATTTTGTTCATCGACGAGATTGGGGAGCTGCATCCGATTCAGTTGAACAAACTGCTCAAGGTGCTGGAGGATCGCAAAGTCTACTTGGAGAGCGCCTATTATCACGCGGAGGATACGAATATTCCGCTGTATATTCATGATATTTTTCAGAACGGCTTGCCTGCGGACTTCCGCCTTGTAGGCGCGACGACGAGGTCGCCGAGCGAGCTGCCGCCGGCGCTGCGCAGCCGCTGCATGGAAGTCTATTTCCGCCCGCTGCTGCCGGACGAGATCGGCGAGATTGCCGAGAATGCCATTCAGAAGATCGGCTTCGCTCCGCTACCCGAAGCGCTTGAGGTGGTGAAGAGATATGCGACGAACGGAAGGGAAGCGGTCAACGTCGTCCAGCTTGCCGCCGGGCTCGCCCTGTCCGAGAACCGCGAACAGCTGACCGGAGCGGACATTGAATGGGTCGTCAACAGCAGTCAGCTTCCCCCGCGTCCGGATCGCAAAGTGCCAGCCAAGCCGCAAGTCGGCCTTGTCAATGGCTTGGCCGTCTACGGCCCGAGTATGGGGGCGCTGCTGGAGATCGAAGTATCCGCCATTCCCGCGCTGCGCGGCAAAGGACAATTCAATATTACCGGCGTTGTGGAGGAGGAGGAGCTTGGCGGCGGACAGCGGACGCTTCGCCGCAAGAGTATGGCCAAGGGCTCGCTCGACAACGTGTTGACGGTGCTGCGCAGCCACGGTTTCCAGCCGGAAAACTATGACCTGCACGTCAACTTTCCCGGCGGCACGCCTGTAGACGGTCCTTCGGCCGGCGTGGCGATGGCGGTAGCAATCGCCTCCGCTATGACCGGGCAGCCGGTCGACAATAAGCTGGCGATGACCGGAGAGGTCAGCATTCACGGCTCGGTGAAGCCTGTCGGCGGCGTCGTCGCCAAAGTCGAGGCCGCATTCCAGTCGGGGGCCGATACGGTTCTCATACCGAAGGAAAACTGGCAGGCGATCTTCGAGGGACTCGAGGGGGTCAAAGTCATTCCCGTAGATCGGATGGAGGACGTATTCCGGCATGTGTTCGGCGACGCGTCGGCATGGACGGAGGAGAAGCAGCATCCGGTCGAGCTGCCTATGGCGGCCGATACGTTCGCAGCAGCTCCGTCAGGGTCGGTGCTGCACGCCGGAAAGCTGCCTTCGGACGCCCGCGCCCAGCCTGCCGAAGGTACGACGCGCTCGATTGAACGTTAACGCGATAGTGGGACGAGCGGTCGTATAGCCGGGAAGTCGGACAGTCGCCCAGTGGGGCGACCCCCATAAAAAAATAAAATCCGAGAGCAAAGCGCTGCGACGAAGCCCTTGCTCTCGGAGTCACCGGAATCCTTCGTGACCTTAACTCCGGATACGGTTTTTCAGTAGTCATAGCGGAAAGCAGTCTTCGCAATCTTCGCAAGCTTGGCAATGAAATCCGGGAGTGGATCGCTTCGATCGAGGCGTTCGCTCCCGGATTTTCTTAGTGCGCCTAAATAGCGGCTGATTTACTTAGAGCATCTTGTTTTTTGCGGCGAGCGACGACATTTGATACAATGACGAAAGGTTTTGAAATCGTTCCTGACAGCGAGGTGCGTCAATTATGGGTTCGAGCAAACAGAAGAGCCGTTCCATCCCACTGCTGCCCTTAAGAGGGCTACTCGTATATCCGAGCATGGTGCTCCACTTGGACGTCGGGCGGGAGAAGTCCGTCAAGGCGCTGGAGCAATGCATGGTCGACGACCATATGATTTTGCTGTGTTCCCAGTCGGAGGTCAACATTGAGGAGCCGACGCAGGAAGACATCTACCGGGTTGGAACTATTGCCAAAGTGCGTCAGATGCTGAAGCTGCCGAACGGAACGATCCGCGTGCTTGTGGAAGGCGTAAGCCGGGCGGAGATCGAGCAATATTTGCCGAACGAGGAGTTTTACGAGGTGCTGGCTCATGAACTGCATGAGTCCGAGAACAACGATTCGGAGCTGGATGCGCTTATGCGCGCCGTGCTCAGCCAGTTCGAACACTATATCAACCTGTCCAAGAAAGTGACGCCAGAGACGCTAGCCGCCGTGTCCGACATTAACCAGCCGGGCCGCCTGGCCGACGTAATCACAAGCCACTTGTCGCTTAAGATCAAAGATAAGCAGGAGATTCTCGAAACCGTCGAGGTGCGCCCCCGTCTAGAGAAGCTGCTTGATTTTCTCGGCAACGAACGCGAGGTGCTCGAGCTCGAACGCAAGATCAGCCAGCGCGTTAAGAAACAGATGGAGAAGACGCAGAAGGAGTACTACCTTCGCGAGCAGATGAAGGCGATTCAGAAGGAGCTGGGCGACAAGGAAGGCCGAACCGGCGAAATCGAGGAGCTGAGAGCGCAGCTGGCGGAGGCGGAGCTTCCCGAGAAGGTCGCAGCCAAGGTCGCTAAGGAAATCGATCGTCTGGAGAAAATGCCGGCGGCCTCCGCGGAAGGGGGCGTCATCCGCACCTACGTGGAATGGCTGCTTGCGCTGCCGTGGGCAAAGATGACGGAGGACGATCTGGACATCGCGAACGCCGAGCGGATTTTGGACGCCGAGCATTACGGTCTCGATAAGCCGAAGGAGCGCTTGCTGGAATATTTGGCGGTGCAGAAGCTCGTCAAGAAGCTGAAGGGGCCGATTCTGTGCCTCGTCGGGCCTCCGGGCGTCGGCAAAACGTCGCTGGCGAAGTCGATCGCCAAATCGCTCGGTCGCGAATTCGTCCGCATTTCTCTGGGCGGCGTGCGCGATGAAGCGGAAATCCGCGGTCATCGCCGCACTTACGTCGGCGCGATGCCGGGACGGATTCTCCAGGGAATTCGCAATGCCGGCACGTCCAATCCGGTATTTCTGCTGGACGAGATCGACAAGATGGCGATGGATTTTCGCGGCGATCCGGCCTCTGCGCTGCTGGAGGTGCTTGATCCGGAGCAGAATTCGTCGTTCAGCGACCATTACGTCGAGCATCCGTTCGATCTGTCGAACGTCATGTTCGTGACGACGGCCAACGTCGTGCATAACATTCCGCGTCCGCTGCTTGACCGCATGGAGCTGCTGCAGGTTCCCGGCTATACGGAGCTGGAGAAGGAGCAGATCGCCGAGCGGCACCTGCTGCCGAAGCAGAAGCAGGATCACGGCCTTGAAGAGGGTCAACTGGTCGTAGAGAAAGAGGCTCTGCTGTCGCTGATTCGCCATTATACCCGCGAGTCGGGCGTGCGGAATATGGAGCAGCAGCTCGCTTCCCTCTGCCGCAAAGCGGCCAAGGCGATCGTTTACGATCCTGCGGCTGCGCCGATTGTGATCGATGAGGCCAAGCTGAAGGAGCTGCTCGGCCCGCCGAAGTTCAGACACGGCATGGCGGAGCAGGAGGATCAGATCGGCGCGGTGACAGGGCTCGCATGGACCGAGGTCGGTGGCGATACGCTCGTTATCGAGGTGACGATTCTACCCGGCACGGGCAAGCTGACGCTTACCGGACAGCTGGGGGACGTGATGAAGGAATCGGCTCAGGCGGCGTTCAGCTACACGCGCAGCCGCGCGAAGGAATTCGGCATCGACCCGCAATTCCACGAGAAGAACGATATCCACATTCATATTCCGGAAGGAGCCATTCCGAAGGACGGTCCTTCCGCCGGCATTACGCTTGCAACTGCGCTTGTCTCGGCATTAACCGGACGCAAGGTGTCTCGCGAGGTGGCGATGACCGGAGAGATTACGCTGCGCGGGCGCGTGCTGCCGATCGGGGGCCTGAAGGAGAAGTCGTTGGCCGCCCATCGCGCCGGCATTACGAAGGTGCTGCTGCCCAAGGACAACGAGCGGGACTTGCGCGACATTCCCGACAGCGTGAGGGAGAACATGACGTTCGTGCCGGTCTCCCACATGGACGAAGTGCTGCGCGAGGCGTTTGTCGAACCGCTGGAGGCCGTCGGCGCTGCGGGAGCCGAAGGGGGACTGCAGCCGCCGCTGGACGACAAGCCGGAGGAGCTCCCCCCGTTAAGCGCGCACTGAGAGGACCGACAAGATAGGAGAGCTTTGTTGCAATGAAAATCAAATCGACCGAATTTGTGATCAGCGCCGTAGGCCCAAGCCAATATCCGGAAGGCGATCTTCCGGAGGTGGCGTTGGCCGGACGTTCCAACGTAGGTAAATCTTCGCTGATCAATAAAATGCTGCTGCGCCGCAATCTGGCTCGCACGAGTCAGCAGCCGGGAAAGACGCAGACGCTGAACTATTACATGATCCATGCAGAGCTGGGCGAGCTTTTCTTCGTCGATTTTCCCGGTTACGGCTATGCGCGCGTATCCAAGTCGGAGCGCGAAGCATGGGGCAAAATGATCGAACGTTATTTGCGGGAGCGCGAGCCGTTGAAGCTCGTGCTCCAGCTTGTCGACGTGCGCCATCCGCCGTCCGCGGACGACGTGAGAATGTACGAATGGTTGTCCCACTACGGTATTCCGATGATCGTCGTGGCGACGAAGGCGGATAAAGTCTCGCGCTCGCAATGGCCGAAGCATCTGAAGGTGATCCGCCAAACGCTGGGGATGCCCGGACACGTTCCGCTCGTTCTTTTCTCATCGGAAACGGGACAAGGAAGAGACGAATTATGGAGTCTGATCGCGCAAGCGGCAGGATTGCCGCTTAAATCCCCCTCAGAACCCCCTAACATCGCGCAGGAAACAGAGGATAACGGGTAATAAATCGTCTGGATCGCGGGAGAAATCGATTTTTAACCGATTTTTCCGTAATTATCGGTTTCCGATGGCAGGAAAAGGCTTGCGATTTCGCGTATAATAAAAACAGTTAAGTTAGCGCAACACAATCGCAAGACAGGGGAATTGAGGAGATTTTATGGCTCAACGCGTAGCCACGGAGTATGTCAATGCCAACCTGCAGCTGACGGAAACCGAAATGCTGCAATTGCTTTCGATCTGCGAGCTTCAACAGCTTCGTTTGCAAGTATTCGTATTGGATAACGGCAATCAGGAAGTCGTATTGGAGGACGAGAGCGTCGGAGAGTCGATCCGCCTCACCTTCGAACGCGTGGATGGACAGTTCCGCTGCTCATTAACGTGCCGGGTCGTTCATCCGAAGCTGACCAACGCACTGCGCAAGCTCGTGGCGACCTTTAAGGGAGACGCGGTCGTCAATCGGATTTATCAAGGTTTTACGATGATTTATCATTATATTGAAGGCAAAGTCGCTCGTATTGCAGAGCATAAGGGAATGACCTTGCGCACCGTGTTCGAGCACCGAGACACGGCCGGCCAACTGGAATCGCTGTTTAACCTGCTCTCCGTCGAAGAGGAGATTACGCGTCTGCGCGGCTCGGTCAACGATCTGCTGGACATGCGGAATCAGACCAAAGATTCCGAGCTGATTCGCGAGATTGACGACAGCCTGACATCGCATAGCCGTATGCTGTTCGCGCTTGAAGCCTGACGTTTCGGGTTGCGCGCGCAAGCATCCGAAAAAGAGAG
>Ga0256896_1000335_pt1 | contig 14966 bp, 13 predicted proteins | sample MC6MC0669MT_FD_190205 | JGI IMG/M metagenome (GOLD analysis project Ga0256896, IMG submission 190205) | Metatranscriptome of enriched soil aggregate microbial communities from Iowa State University, Ames, United States - MC6-MC0669-MT... | ecosystem: Environmental > Terrestrial > Soil >... | reverse complement strand
GTAAATGGCATTCGTGCCGCAGCAACAAAAGGTTTATTTACTTGGCTACAGGCTACCGATGCAGACATGGTTTGCCTACAAGAAGTAAAGGCTTTGAAAGAACAAATACCTGATATCTTAGCGCTTATTGAGCATTTAGGGTATCACCATTACTGGTTTCCGGCAGAAAAAAAAGGCTACAGCGGTGTTGCTATTTTCAGCAAAATAAAACCTAACCATGTAGAGTATGGTTGTGGAGAACAATGGATTGATGCCGAAGGTAGAATTTTAAGGGCTGATTTCGATACTTTCTCTTTGATGAGCGTATACCTTCCTTCGGGTTCTAGTGGCGATGAAAGACAGGGAAAGAAATATGAGTTCATGAAGTTTTTCGATAACTACATCGGAGAGCTGAGAAAGAACTATCCGAACTTAATTATCTCTGGCGATTATAACATTTGCCATAAAGCAATTGACATTCATAACCCAAAATCTAATGCCAATTCATCGGGTTTTTTACCAGAAGAGCGGGAGTGGATGGAACTTTTCATCAACAATGGATTTATAGATTCCTTCCGTCATTTCAACCAAGATCCGCATCATTACACTTGGTGGAGTTATCGTGCAGGCGCACGAGGCAAGAACTTGGGTTGGCGTATCGATTATCATTTAACTACCAGAGAAATGGAAAGTAGGTTAAAGAATGTACGCATTTTACCAGATGCCTTGCACAGCGACCACTGCCCTATTTTGTTGGAACTAAATTAAGTTTCAAGTTATGGGTTACGAGTTACAGGACGCTATTATTCTACCAAACTCGCAACCGATAACTCATAACCCCTAACCAAATATGCTCATTACCAATATCAAAGGCCTAGTTGGCGTTCATCCTAAGGAAAAATTTTTTCTTCGTGGTAGCGAATTAAACCAGCTCCCTATTTTAGAAAATGCTTGGCTGTTGCTAGAAGATGGCTTAATTAAGGATTTTGGTTTGATGTCTAATCTCAATATGCAATACGCAAATCTCAAGACTATCAATGCGACAGGAAAATTTGTTTTTCCTTCTTGGTGCGATAGCCATACTCACATCGTTTTTGCTGCACCACGAGAAGAAGAGTTTTCGTTAAAAATTGCAGGCAAAACCTATGAGGAAATTGCAGCCGCAGGTGGCGGAATTTTAAACTCAGCAAACAAACTCCAGAAAGTTACCGAAGATGAACTTTTCGAAAGTGCTAGCATCCGTTTAAATGACATGATTAAACAAGGAACTGGCGCTTTAGAAATCAAAAGTGGCTATGGTTTAACCTTAGAAAGCGAGCTAAAAATGTTGCGAGTTATCAAGCGCTTAAAAGCTGCTTTTCCAATTCCTATTAAAGCCACTTTGCTAGCCGCTCATGCTTATCCAACAGCGTTCAAAAACAACCATCAAGGTTACATTGATTTAGTTATTAACGAATTATTGCCAAAAGTAGCCGCAGAAAAACTGGCAGATTATGTTGATGTCTTCTGTGAAAAAGGCTTCTTTTCTAACGAAGAAACTGCACAAATCTTGACCGCTGCAGCAAACTACGGCTTGAAGCCAAAAATCCACGCCAACCAATTATCTAGCTCTGGCGCAGTGCAAATTGGTGTAAATCATCAAGCAGTATCAGTAGACCATCTTGAAGAAACAAACGAAGATGTTCTGCAAGTTCTAAGCGATAGCAATACCATTGCAACCTTATTGCCATCTTGTTCATTCTACATTAATATTCCGTTTGCCAATGCCAAAGGTTTAATTGAAAGCAATGCAATTGTAGCTTTAGCGAGCGATTACAACCCTGGTTCTACACCGTCTGGAAATATGAACTTTGTGGTCTCTTTAGGCTGCATCAAATTAAAAATGACACCAGAACAAGCCACTAACGCCGCAACAATAAACGGAGCCGCAGCAATGGAATTAAGTGAAGAAGTTGGCAGCATCGCTATTGGCAAAAAGGCAAATTTGTTTATCACTAGGCCCATGAGCTCACTAGCGTATTTGCCTTACAGTTTTGGACAAAGCCAAATAGAAACGGTAATTTTAGAAGGAGAAATTTATAATGGGTAGCTTCAAAATCTTTTCGCAGAGCGATATTTTAAGTCTCGTTAACAAACGTGACGGCGAAACCAAAATTGGCGAAAAGGTACTTTTTTACCGTCATTGCGAGGAAAGACACGAAGAAGTAATCTCTATAAACACCCTTCAAAAATCGTCCGCAAAGTTCGTACTTTTAGGCGTTCCAGAGGATATTGGCGTTTGTGCTAATTACGGCATTGGCGGTGCGGACACCGCCTGGCAACCTGCACTAAAATCATTTCTAAACCTACAGCAAAACCGTTTTCTCAACGGAGAAGACGTTTTAGTTTTAGGAGAATTTGAAATCCCAGAAAACAACACAAATAACATTATTGACCTGAGAAAAGCGGTAGCAGAAATTGACAACTTAGTTTACCCTGTTATCCAAACTATTGTAGCGGCAGGCAAAATCCCCATCGTAATTGGTGGTGGACACAATAACTGTTACCCAATCATCAAAGCAACCTCATTAGCCAAAAAGCAAAAAATTAATGTGCTTAACATAGATGCCCATGCTGATTTGCGTAACCCAGACGAAGGCAGGCACAGTGGAAATGGATTTAGCGCAGCGATTAAAAACGGATATTTAGACCAATATCGTATTCTTGGTCTTCATCAAAATTATGTTAGCGACGCACAGCTAAACTTTGTTGAAAAAAACGAAGCGATTAAAGTGGTTTATTTCGATGATTTGCTTTTAACCGAACAAGATCCCAGCACTGCAGCAGAAATGCTCTTAAGCGGCGTAAAATCCCCTTTGGGTTTAGAAATTGATTTGGATAGCATTGCGAATATTTTGTCTAGTGCAGCCACGCCAAGTGGATTTTCTTTAAATCAAATAAGGAAGCTATTGCTTGCGCTGAAAAATGATTTAAGTTATTTACATATTTGCGAAGGAGCACATACGCTAAACGGCGGGAGAAAAGATGAAACTATCGGAAAAACAATTGCTTATTTGATTAGCGATTTTCTCAAGCGCAATTAAAGTTCCTCGTCTTCATAGCGCTGCGCCGCCTTTGTCATAATTTCCATATCAGCCAATTCTTTAGCGGTTAAAGGCTCTTCTTGCTCCTGCATTTCGAAAATCGCAATCATCGTGTCCTCGTATTGCTTCGCGGTTGTAATTCTAAAGTCCGTTTCCATTTTCTAGTATGAGTTTTGACTGTCAAGTATCGAGATTATATTTCAAATTTTATAATTCTACTTGGCGTAATGCACAAATCTAGACGAATATCGTCTAAATGCACGTCAGAAATCCTTTTTATTGGCTCAAAAAAAGAAATGCCAACTTTCTTTGCAACCGTATTTGATAAAAATCGATCGTAAAAACCTTTACCATAACCCACCCTAAAACCATCTTCATCGAAGGCTAGCAAAGGCACCAATACCATGTCGATTTTGCCTTTAAATATCTCTTCGGTTTGCGGCTCAGGAATATGATATTCATTCTCCATCAAATCGGCTTTGCCCAAATAAGGATGATGGCTCATGGAATGGTCTGAGAAATTTGCCTTCGGTACTATGATATCAATACTCGGGTGGTTTTGCGCTAACCAGTCGATGAATAAAAACGTATTTGGCTCGTGTTTTTTAACGATAGGAAGGAAAATGTGCATACTGTTTATTTCTGAAAAATTAAGCGTTCTAAATTGCTTTAAAAGCTTATTATTTAGCTGCGCAGTCTCTTCGTCTGTTAAGGCTTTCCTCTGTGATAAAGCTTGTTTTCTTAAGAAAGATTTATTTGTCACTTCGCGGTTATTGAAGAATTTAATAATAGATCCTTCGACAAGCTCAGGATGACAACTAGGAAACGCTAAGTTATAAAAATGGCTCTGGAAATCTATCCAAAGCCATCAATGCTATTCTATTTAAATTTATGAATTAAATCTTCTAATCCTTAAATCCAGCTCTTATTTTACACGCTCTACATACTCACCAGTACGCGTATCTACTTTAATTTTATCTCCTTGATTTACAAACAAAGGAACTTTTACCTCTACACCATTTTCAAGCGTCGCAGCTTTTAATGCGTTGGTAGAAGTATCTCCTTTTACCGCAGGCTCAGAATAAGTAATTTCAAACTCGGCAAAGTTTGGTAATTGCGCCATAATTGGCTCATCGCTTTCTATAGAAACTAAAACATTCATTCCTTCTTTTAAAAACTTGATAGCATTACCAAAAAGAGCTTTTTCTACATTAAACTGCTCATAGCTTTCGTTGTTCATTACCACTAACGAATCTCCATCTTCGTATAAATACTGGTAATCTTTAGTTTCAACTCTGCAAATCTCCACAGCTTCGTCTGTATTCATACGAGCTTCTACAATTCTACCCGATTTAATGTTGCGAAATTTTCCAGTATAAAAAGCACCGCCTTTACCTGGTGTACGGTGATTCCATTCATCAACAGTTACCAATTCTCCATTAAAGCGGAGGATATTACCTGTTTTTATTTCTGATGCTTTTGCCATAACAATTTAATATACTTAAGTACTCAATATTTTTAAAGGCGCAAGGTAAAAACAATTTTTAAAATTTGCTCTAAAAAAAGATAGCTTCGGGAACCACTCCGAAGCTACAATCAACCTAAACCTAAAACTAAACTATGAAAAATCTTATATTTATCTTTTAATAAACGCTATGCTATTACTAAAAGTATTTTGCTATTTTCTTTATCGAATATCAGCTAATATTTAGCCCCTATTTGATGGCGCAAAGGTGCGAACTATTTTTGAATAAAACAACAGCAAAATAAAAATATTTTTCAGAGGTGCTTTCATTGGGTTTAAACCTACAATTTGGCACATTTATCCTATAATTTTTACTTTTTATAATCTATGATGTTGAGATGCTGCTTACAGAATTCGTACTCATAAGGTTGATTTGACCCTACTAAAACAAGTCTGTCTTTGGCAAATTTCTCTACCAATTCTAAATACCAATCTGCACCCTGCGTATCCAAATTTGAGGTAGGCTCATCTAAAACCAAAAGAGGCGTGTCGGTACAAAATGCCAAAGCAAGCTTAGTGCGCTGTTTCATTCCAGACGAAAAATATTTTAGAGGCTTATCTTGCGCCTTACTTAAAGCCAGCAGATCTAACACCGCAGCGCTATCAAAGCCCGGTTGATAGGCTTTAAATTGAAAATGAAAATCTATGGTTTCTTGCAGGGTAAATTCCTCTATTAAATCTAAATAAGGTGCCGCAAGGCTGATATAGTTAAAAATATGTTCTGGTAGAATCTCCTTACCGCTTAAGTAACTAATTTTTCCTGCTGATGGTGTCAAATTTCCAAGAAGTACGCTTAACAAAGTCGATTTGCCAGAGCCGTTTGGTCCTAGTATGGCGTATTGCTGTCCTTGAGAAAAAGTAAAGCTGATGTTTCTAAAAATCCACTCTTTATTAAATCGCCTACCTAAATTTTCAAGAATGATTTGCATCAGTGTAAGTTTGTTTTTTAAAGATAATGAAGTTAGCATGGCCTACAACTTTGTCTAACTGGATGCCATGCTGGTTTCGTATCAATTAGCTCCCAGAACCAAAACCCCTCATTACCCCTCTATTAGAATTACGAATAAAATCTACGATTTCATCTCTAATTTCAGTAGGCTGAAAATCGGCTTCAATCATATCCAAAGCTTTGGTTACGTTATTGTTTTTAACGAAAAGCACGCGATAGATTTCCTGTATTTCGTTGATTTGTTCCGAAGAAAATCCTCTACGGCGCAAACCAACAGAGTTGATACCTACGTAAGAAAGCGGTTCTCTAGCAGCTTTAACATAAGGAGGAACATCTTTACGTACTAACGAACCGCCAGTTACGAAAGCATGCGACCCAACCTTTACAAATTGATGAATAGCCACCAAGCCCGCCAAAACCACATAATCGCCAATGGTGATGTGCCCTGCTAACGTCGTGCTATTAGAGAAAATACAGTGGTTACCAATATGACAGTCGTGTGCAATGTGCGAATAAGCCTGAATTAAGCAATTGCTACCTACCACCGTTTTCCATTTGTCTTTTGTACCACGGTTAATTGTTACGCACTCGCGGATAGTTGTATTATCGCCTATTTCAGCAGTGGTTGCTTCTCCGGCGAATTTTAAATCTTGAGGAATTCCAGAAATAACAGAACCAGGAAAAATGCGGCAGTTTTTGCCAATACGGGCTCCATCCATGATCACCACGTTAGAACCAATCCATGTACCTTCGCCAATCTCTACATCTTTATGTATTACAGCAAAAGGCTCTACCACCACGTTGTCCGCAATTTTAGCTTGCGGATGGATATATGCTAAGGGTTGTATCATTTATTTGTGGTTTCGCTATCTTTAACTTTAACAATTTGCGCCATCATCTCGGCCTCTACAACAACTTTCTCTCCAACCATTCCCACGCCTTTCATTTGTGCTATTCCTCTTCTCATCGGTTCCATCAAATCACATCTAAATACAATGGTGTCGCCTGGTTGTACTTGTGCCCTAAAACGCACATTGTCTATCTTAAGGAAATAAGTTAAATAATTCTCTGGGTCTGGAACAGTGCTTAACACTAAAATGCCGCCGGTCTGCGCCATTGCTTCAATCTGAATAACTCCAGGAAAGACAGGTGCTCCAGGAAAATGACCTTTGAAAAATTCCTCATTCATGGTCACGTTTTTAACGCCCACTACGTGAGTTTTACTTAATTCTAAAACTTTATCTACAAACAAAAACGGCTGTCTGTGGGGTAATATTTTCATAATGTCAACCACGTCATATAATGGCTTGGCATTTACATCATAAACATTAACCTTCTTTTTACCTTTTTCTTTTTTAATCGCTGCTTTTATTTTCTTCGCGAAAGCTACGTTAGCAGCGTGGCCAGGTCTAGCGGCCATAATGTGGCCTTTTAGGTGCACGCCAACCAATGCCAAATCGCCAATCATATCCAATAGTTTATGACGGGCAGGCTCATTTTGGTAGCGCAGCTCCATATTATTTAAAATACCCTGTGGGGCAACATCAATTTCCTCTCTATTGAAGATTTTAGCTAGGTGTTGCAACTCCTCTTTGGTAACTTCTTTATCTACAATTACAATCGCGTTATTTAAATCGCCACCTTTAATGAGGTTATGCTGTAATTGATATTCTAATTCGTGTAAAAAACAGAATGTCCTACATGAAGCAATTTCTTTTTTAAATTCACCAATAGTGGTAATTCCAGCATGCTGACTTCCCAACACAGGAGAATTATAGTCGATCATACACGTAAAACGATAATCGTCTAACGGCATGGCTACAATTTCTACGCTTCTTTCTGGCTCAGTATAGGTAATATTATGAGGAATGGTAAAATACTCTCTATCTGCATTTTGTAAAGCAGAACCAACCTGCTCCAGCACTTCAATAAACTTAATTGAACTACCGTCCATAATTGGTGTTTCTGGACCATTAACCTTAATAAGAACGTTATCTAAATCCATTCCCACCAAAGAAGCCATTACGTGCTCTACCGTACTAACACTCGCTCCGTTTTGAGTAATTGTAGTTCCTCTAGCGGTATCGGTAACATTATCACAATCGGCATCAATAATCGGCTCTCCAGGCAAATCAACCCTTTGAAATTTAAACCCATGGTTTTCTGGCGCTGGACAAAAAGTTAAGGTTACGTTGGCTCCTGTGTGTAATCCAACTCCCTGAACTGAAATCTCGCTTTTTATAGTTTTTTTGTTTAACGTTCATTATGGTGTTTGTGTTGTTGTCATTTTCTCTATCACGGCAGTAAGTGACGCTATTTTAGCCTCTAACTCCCTTACCCTTTTATCAACTTCTGGCAACTTCTTAAATATCACGGTTGAGCGCATCCATTCCTTTAAAGGTTGGGCCGGACTTCCATGCCATTGTTTATTATCTTCTGTATCGAAATTTATTCCTGCTTGAGCACCAATTTGTGTTCTATTGCCTAAATTTAGGTGTCCTGCTATGCCTACTTGCCCGCCAATTACCGAATTTTCTCCCAGTTTAGTACTGCCCGAAATTCCAGTTTGAGCAGCTACAACAGAATGCGCACCAACATCAACATTGTGAGCAATTTGTATCAGGTTATCTAATTTTACGCCTTTACGAACGAATGTAGAGCCCATTGTAGCTCTATCAATACTTGTATTGGCTCCAATTTCCACGTCATCTTCTATGACTACATTTCCTATTTGGGCAATTTTATTGTAAGAACCATCTTTTTGTGGTGCAAAACCAAATCCATCGCTACCAACTACAGTATTAGAATGAATGATTACTCTATCGCCAACTACAGTAAACCTGTACAATTTAACGCCAGGAAAAAGTGTGCAGTCTTTCCCAATGTTACTGCCCGTGCCAACATAGGTTTGTGCGTAGATCTTAGTATTATCGCCAATTACTACATTTTCTTCAACGCAGCAAAAAGGACCTACATATACGTTTTGTCCGATTTTAGCGGTTGGATGAACATACGAAGAATTATGAATACCAACTTCATTACTACTCATGTTTGCCACTTCATTGTACTTATCTAACAGCACAGAAAAGGCGCTATATGGGTCTTGAACCTTCACCAGCGTGCTTTTGACAGGCTGTGTAGGCACAAAATCTTGAGCCACGATTACAACAGACGCATTGGTCTTGTAAAGAAAGTTTTCGTACTTGGGGTTAGACAAAAAGCAGAGCGAGCCAGCAGCGCCATCTTCTATCTTAGAAAGCGTACTCACTTGAGCGTTTTCATCGCCTTCTATTGTTCCGTTTAAAAATTCGCCTATCTGCTTGGCAGTAAATTGCATGTTACAAAGTTAAATGTTAAATCGATATGAACAAATTATCAACCCTAAGTATTGGTAAGACGAATTAACGGCAAATTTGTCTCATTATTTTGTTAAAAAAAGCTAAATATCTCTTACGTAACACAGTATATGCTTCTTAACCGTTTTATCTAAAGATTCTAAATTAGATAAATCTGATGCTTTAGCTATATCTGATAACGTACCATTTTTCATTAAAATATTGATGTTACTGCTTTCGGCGTTATAAGCTCGGTTGGTAATAGTATCTGTAAACACAAAATACGAAAGGTCTTCCTCGTCAATATCTAAAGCTACCGATGTTTGAAATGCGATACGCTCTAGCCTTTGCGGGTCTGGTGCATCATTACTAATCTCTACTTTGTAAAGCTTGCGGGCATTTAACATTCTGCACAACTTAGATAAGATTTGGTCTTCATTGTCAGCCCATACTTTTATAGAAGCGTAAATGTCTTGGTCGTCTAGCTTAGAGAATTGTTGCAAGTGAATTTCCTCATCAAAGAAAACTGTTTCGCTGATATCATTTTTAAGAAAGTGCTGCAGAGCTGGTGTAGCAAACAAAGTTGCTCCATTTGAAGCCAGTTCTTTAGCCCGTTCTAATATTTTCACTAAAAGCTGTTCTCCTGCCACTACTGTTTTATGCAGATATACTTGCCAATACATTAAACGGCGGGCAATCAAAAACTTTTCTACAGAATAAATTCCCTTTTCTTCTACCACCAGCTGGTCATCAACAATGTTAAACATCTTGATGATGCGGTCGAAGCTAATGACGCCTTCACTTACTCCGGTATAAAAGCTATCGCGATTAAGGTAATCCATCCTATCTAAATCTACCTGCCCAGAAATGAGCTGGCAAAAGAATTTTCTGTGATATTTTCCTTTAAAGATATTGATGGCTGTGGTTAACCGACCTCCAAACTGGTCATTTAATTTATCCATCATTAACAAAGAAATAGCTTCGTGCTTAATTCCCTGTACTAAAGTGTGCTCTAAGGCATGAGAAAATGGTCCGTGACCTATATCATGTAGTAAAATAGCAATCGTTGCAGATTCTTCTTCTTCTGGAGTAATTTCGTGCCCTTTACTTTTTAAAACTTCTAGCGCCAAACTCATTAAGTGCATTGCGCCCAAAGCATGATGAAATCTGGTATTTAAAGCTCCTGGATATACAATATGCGTCATTGCCAACTGCTTAATGTACCTTAAGCGCTGAAAATACGGATGTGAAATTAGGTCAAAAACAAGTTCTGAAGGTATGGTGATGAACCCATAAACTGGGTCATTTATGATTTTCTTTTTGTTCAAATCTTAAAAAGGGTTAAAAAAAGTATATGCGGTACAAAAATTGCTAATTTTATCGACAGTAGAAAAGCTAAGCGCTTTTTAATCTCTTAAATTACACTAAAAGGATATAAAATGCAGGAAACGAAGATATTATGGGCAGACGACGAAATCAACCTATTAAAACCACATATTTTGTTATTGAACGAAAAAGGCTACGCTGTTAGTACGTTTACAAATGGGAATGATGCGTTGGAAGCTTTTGGAAAAGAGCATTTTGATTTGGTCTTTTTAGACGAAAATATGCCCGGATTAACCGGTTTGGAAACACTTTCTGCCATTAAGAACATTCGCGACGTACCAGTAGTACTCATCACCAAAAGCGAAGAAGAAAACTTAATGGAAGACGCCATAGGCTCTAAAATAGATGATTATTTGATTAAGCCTGTAAACCCAAAACAGGTTTTATTAACCATTAAAAAACTGATTGACAACAAGCGTTTAGTAAGCGAAAAAACTTCATCTGCGTATCAGCAAGATTTTAGGAACATAGGCATGACCCTAAATGACAAATTGAGTTATGAAGAATGGGTAGATGTTTACAAGAAGTTGGTTTTTTGGGAACTAGAATTAGAAAAACTCGATGACCCACAAATGCATGAAATTTTAACCATGCAAAAGTATGAAGCAAATAAGCAGTATTCGAAATTTGTAGAAAACAACTATATAGATTGGATTAACGGGAGCCCAGATGCGCCACTTTTTTCTCATGAATTGATTAAGAAAAAAGTATTTCCATTAATTAACGATACTACTCCGGTATTTTTTATCTTAATTGATAACCTGAGATATGACCAATGGAAAATCATTAATCCTCTGATTTCGGAGCATTTCCGTTTGGAAGAAGAAGACACCTATTCGAGTATTTTACCCACAGCAACGCAATACGCCAGAAATGCTATTTTCTCTGGTTTAACGCCATTGGATATGGAGAAACGTTTTCCTTCGCTATGGCAAAATGACGATGATGAAGGAGGAAAAAACCTACACGAAGAAACTTTTTTGGACGAGCAAATTAAGCGTAGCTTAAGAAAAGACTGCAAGTTTAGCTACCACAAAATTTTAACTTTTGACCAAGGGAAAGATTTGCTTGACCAAGTAAATAACTTGATGCATAACGAGTTCAACGCCATTGTTTTCAACTTTGTGGATATGCTTTCGCACGCCAGAACGGATATGCAGATGATTAGAGAATTGGCTAACGACGATGCCGCTTATCGTTCGTTAACTTTGTCATGGTTTGAGCACTCTCCTTTATTGGAATTGATTAAAAAATTGTCGCAACAACGTGTTAAATTAATTATTACTACCGACCACGGAACGATTAGAGTGAAAAATCCTAGCAAAGTAATTGGTGACAGAAGTACAAACACGAACTTACGTTACAAGCAAGGTAAAAACTTAAATTTCAATCCAAAGGAAGTATTCTTGATTAAAAATCCGCATGATGCGAAATTGCCAAAGGTAAACATCAGCTCCAATTATATTTTTGCCAAGGAAGACCAATATTTCGTTTATCAGAACAATTACAACCAGTTTGTAAATTACTACAACGAAACGTTTCAACATGGTGGAATTTCGATGGAAGAAATGATTATCCCGATTGTAACTTACACCTCGAAATAATTAGCAACCACATAGGCACATTGCATTCTTAGGTATTTGGCTATGTATCTATGTGGTTAAGCTATATCTTTGTGTTAATGAAATCTATTTCAATAAGCAGCATAGCTGAATTACCGACAGTTGCCAAAGAGTTGTTGGCTTTCGCCGATGGTCAAAAGTTTTTCATTTTTGAGGGCGATATGGCGGCTGGAAAAACTACTTTTATAAAATCACTTTGTGAAGCTTTAGGCGTTGAGGATGTGGTAAGTAGCCCAACTTTCTCTATTGTAAATGAATACGATAGCCCTAAAGGCGCTGTTTATCATTTCGATTTTTATCGTTTGAAAAACTTACAGGAGGCTTATGATATTGGCTATGAAGAATATTTCTACAGCGATAGTTATTGCTTGGTAGAATGGCCATCAAAAGTGGAAGAACTGCTTCCAGAGGAATATATTAAAATTGAAATAACCGTTACTGGTAATGAGCAACGATTATTTCAGTTTAGCAAAGTGGAAGAATAGCCTATACGTTTGTTTTCAAAGTATCTTTTAATCCTGAGGTTGCTTTTTCAACCACTTTGTTCTTGTTACTATTTTCGGCTTTAGGTGCTTCTGCAGTTTGGATAATAAGTTTGTAATTGCCTGTTTCCAATACTTCAAAGCCTATTTGTCCTTTATCATTCACTGTTAAGTTGATGTAACTACCCCCCGGGTTTTTCCCTCCTTTAACAATAACCCCTCCAATTGGGTTTCCCGGTGCTTCCATTGCATTTGCTTCAGTTCTTCTTACACCTTTTCCGCTAATGCTCTTGCCAGAAGGCTCGTTAAGTTTAAATAGATAACTTCCTTTTTGTAAGTTTTCTAGCAATATTTCCCCATTACTGTTTGATATTAATCTCATATTTCCTCCAGGGTTTTTTTCCGCCTTTAACGATTACGCCCTTAATCGGTTGTCCGGGTGCTTCCATCGCATTAGTTTCGCCACGTTTTACGCCTTCTGTACGGATACTTTTCTCAGTTGTTGGCGTTACAATTTCTGTTCTGTTTTTAACCCCTTTCGATTTAAGACCTGAAACCCGCATTTCTTGGCTACTTTCTGGAGCCAACACCTGTATTTGATATTCACCCACTTCCTTCGCTGTAAACGTAATCTCACCATTTTCATCAGCCACTGCATTAATCATGTTGCCGCCGCCAGGGTTTTTGCCACCTTTAACAATAATACCCCCAATTGGGTTTCCTAATACTATTGCTTCGGCTTCAGTTCGTCTAACTCCTTTTCCGCTGATACTTTTGTTTGTTGTTGGCGCCACGGTTTCGGCAGTTATTTTTACGCCTTTCTTCTTGTACGTAACCACTCTTGCCTGCTCATTATTTTGTGGCTCTAGAACCTGCAATTTATATTCGCCCGGCGCTGTAATTGTAAATGTTGTTTCTCCGTTGGCATTTGTTACTGAGTTGATGGTATTGCCTCCAGGGTTTTTACCTCCTTTAACCACTATCCCACCAATCGGTTGCCCAGGAGCAGCAACAATATCGCTTCTTTTCACTCCTTCAGTTCGGATGCTTTTTCCATTTTCATTTGGATTGGTAGTGCGTCGAACATTTCCAATAGAATTTTTTACTGTACTATGCAGTGGTGTGCTTTTCTCATTTACCGCTTCTGTATTTTCTAAATCTTTAACGTCGCTACGTTTCATCCCTTTCTGACTGATACTTTTACCCTCAGCATCAGTAGTTTCTTCATCTACAAACCTATTTTTATTAGGGTCTCCTGGTTTATTGCTTTTCAAAACCTCTACCCTTCTTTGAGCTACAGCGGGGTTTTCTTTAGCTTTGCTGCCGGTATTGTCTTCCTCGCTTTGTATTTTTATTTTGCCAAACTCTTTGTTATCAATGTAAATGCGGTGTAAGGTGTCGTGTCCTATGGTAATTTTAAAATTACCTTCTGCATCTGTTTTTGCATATCCTTCATCGCCGGTTTCGGGTTGTTTAATCGCAACGGTAGTTCCAGCTTTAATGCCTTCAATTTTACCACTTACTTCTTTTCCGGATACAATTGGCGTGCCGTTGTTATAGGTTTGTCCTGTACCCAAAATACTCAATTGAGTGCTTTTAAAGATAGGGTCATTACCGTTGTAAGCCACCAGCATCATTTGCGTATTTTTATTGCTTTTTAAAACCTCAACTCTTCTTCTTGCGGCAGTCTCGTTTTCTGTAGTTGTAGTTCCATTAGTTTGCAATCCTGCAGAAACTTTCTCTCCAAAAGTTTGACCTTGACTTTGTCTCACTGTTGTCGGTGTCATTGATAAGCGTTGACTAACAACGCCAGTATCTGGCTTAGAAACCTCAACCCTATTTTGCCCATCTTTAACAATACTATTCGGGTCTCCCTTTTTATTGCTTTTCAAAACCTCTACTCTTCTTCTTGCTTGCTCGCCTCCACTTTTCTTTTTACCAAACGCTACCGACAATCCGAAATTAAGTTCCGAAAAATTAAATTTGCTTGTGCTGGTTTTGCTTTCCCAAGTACCTTTAGCTAATTGGTCGGCTTCGTAGGTTTTTCTATCATTAAATCCACCTTGTGGTACTCTTTGTTGTACTGTATGCGTTAATTCATGCCCCATCAGCATTGCTGGCGAAACAAAAAAAGCGATGTTTGGCGAAATGTTATAACCCACTTTCACCTGTGGTTTAAAAATAAGTCCACCGGTATTTTGGGGCTCAACTGTTACCAAATCAATTTGCCTATTTTGTCCATTTATAGAGGCGTTGCCAGTTTGTACATAGCCTTCTTTTTTGAAGCTTAGGTATCCGGTGTTTAATGATGGAGAAATATTTATTTTCCCGAAAGAAAATCTTCCTTGTAAGCCAAGCAATCCTGAAAAGCTAGCGGATGTTTTAGAACTTGATTGCGATGCGACCGCAAGATTTCCTCCAAAAATCTGATATTCATTTTGGATAAACGAATTATCAGGTGACAGGTTTTTAAGGTTGGCATAATTTCCAGAAACGTTTAGGCCAAGCATAAATCCGCTACCCTTTACACTGCCGTCCCAACCTTTTCGGTAGAAAGGCACAAAGGCATCTGCCTGAAAGTTAACTCCGTTTCCTATTAAATTTG
>Ga0256896_1000310_pt1 | contig 15647 bp, 29 predicted proteins | sample MC6MC0669MT_FD_190205 | JGI IMG/M metagenome (GOLD analysis project Ga0256896, IMG submission 190205) | Metatranscriptome of enriched soil aggregate microbial communities from Iowa State University, Ames, United States - MC6-MC0669-MT... | ecosystem: Environmental > Terrestrial > Soil >... | reverse complement strand
GTCAAACTTGATGATGCCCGGCGGAATAATCGGCGTGCCCAACGTTGCGCCACTAGCTTTGAAGGCAAAACGTTCGCGATATAAATAATAGCCATCGGCAATGGCGAAATTGACGGCGACCGTCTTCGCATCAACCATCGTCGCCGACATCTTGAAAGCGACATCCGGCGGCAAATAGTCTTCATCCGCATGGGCGAACGACATGAACAGGCAGCTGACGATCAACAAAGCGCACCAGCGCAACAAGTTGATCGCCGCATCGGCAAAACGAGCGATAACAAGCCAAGATTGCGCGCGAAGTTGCGGACGCAGCAATTGTTGCGCCAGTGCGTTATGCATTGCCATCCTCTATTGTTTGTTGCGCGAGCCACGTCATGTAGGCCGGAAGTCCTGCAGTAATCGGCAAGGCGATGATCTCCGGTACATCATACGGATGCGCATCATTGATCGCCTGCTCAAGCACGGCGTACCGCGCTGACGTCGTCTTGATCATCACGGTGACTTCCGTCACTTCTTCGACCACATTTTGCCATCGATAGATGGCTTGCACGGCAGGCAGAATATTGACACAGGCAGCCAACCGCCGTTCAACTAATGCGTACGCCAGATCTCGTGCCGATTGCAGATCGGGAAGATTGCTGATGACGAGCAAGCCATCTGTGGATTCGGGAATCGTTGTCATGGTCATTAGTTCGCCGCGATGTATGCGATGGTTACAGCATGGTGTTTGCAAAAACAAAAAAGCCAGACATCAAGTCTGGCTTCCATGATTACTGCAACTGCATAATGCAGTACCGGGCTTATTCGCCGCTGTTGTCTTCAACAGCTTCGGTGCCTTCTGGACGATCGACCAATTCAACGAATGCCATTGGTGCATTGTCGCCAACGCGGAAGCCCATTTTCAGGATACGCAGGTAACCGCCGTTACGGGTCGCGTAACGCGGGCCCAGTTCCGAGAACAGTTTGCCGACGATTTCGCGGTCACGCAGACGGTTGAATGCCAGACGTTTGTTTGCCAGCGTGTCGGTTTTACCCAAAGTCAGAATAGGTTCGACAACGCGACGCAGTTCTTTTGCTTTTGGCAGCGTGGTTTTGATTGCTTCGTGACGCAGCAACGAAACAGTCATGTTGCGCAACATTGCCAAACGGTGCGAAGAAGTACGATTTAATTTACGGAGGCCGTGACGGTGACGCATGGTAATTCCTTTCAGTTTTTGAGTTTGTTTCCAGTTCTTCTATCGATGCACAACGCATCGCGGACCGGTAAATAGTTACTGCCATCGACGAGGCAGTTCCCCGCCTCGTCGAAGTACGACTTGATTACTTGTCCAAACCGGCTGGTGGCCAGTTTTCCAGCTTCATGCCCAGCGTCAAACCGCGGGATGCCAGTACTTCCTTGATTTCGTTCAAGGACTTACGGCCGAGGTTAGGCGTTTTTAACAGTTCGTTTTCGCTACGTTGGATCAGATCGCCAATGTAGTAAATGTTTTCTGCTTTCAGGCAGTTTGCCGAACGGACGGTCAATTCCAGATCGTCGACCGGACGCAACAGGATCGGATCGACCGCAGGTGCACGCGATGGTGCTTCAGCAGCAGCTTCGGTGCCTTCCAGAGCAGCGAACACGTTCAGTTGATCGACCAGAACGCGAGCCGATTGACGGATCGCTTCTTCCGGCGTGATCACGCCGTTGGTTTCGATGTTGATGACCAGCTTGTCCAGATCGGTACGTTGTTCGACACGCGCCGATTCCACTGCGTACGACACGCGGCGAACTGGCGAGAACGACGCGTCCAGAATGATACGGCCGATCGTTTTGTTGGTGTCTTCCGACAGACGACGAACATTACCTGGCACATAGCCACGGCCTTTTTCGACTTTGATCTGCATGTCGAGTTTGCCGCCGGCGGTCAGATGAGCGATCACGTGTTCCGGGTTGATCAGTTCTACGTCGTGCGGCAATTCAATATCGGATGCCAGCACAGCGCCTTCGCCTTCTTTTTTCAGCGTCAATGTGACGTCGTCACGATTGTGCAGCTTGAAGACCACGCCCTTCAGATTCAACAACAGATCGACGACGTCTTCCTGCACGCCATCCAGCGACGAATATTCGTGTACAACGCCGGCGATCGTGACTTCAGTCGGTGCATAACCAACCATCGACGACAGCAGGACGCGGCGCAACGCATTGCCCAACGTGTGGCCATAGCCACGTTCGAACGGTTCCATCACGACTTTAGCGTGACCGGCGCCGAGTGCTTCGACTTCAATAATACGAGGCTTCAACAAACTGTTTTGCATTTAATGTCCTTTTCAATACCCTCGGCTCATTACACCGATAAGGCTGATGGCATTACGAGAAAATGCCCGCCTTCAAATTCACGAACAACGCAGCCAAGCTGCATTGTCCGTAAACATGAAAGCGGGCGGGATACTTTGATTAACGCGAATACAATTCGACGATCAGCGATTCGTTGACGTCGTTGGCGATTTCGCTGCGATCTGGAACGGACTTGAAGGTGCCTTCCATTTTCTTCGCATCAACCGACACCCACGATGGCATGCCCGATTGTTCAGCCAGCGACAGCGCTTCAACGATACGCACTTGCTTCTTCGCCTTTTCGCGAACAGCAACGACGTCGCCCGGTTTGACTTGGTACGAAGCGATGTTGACAACGATACCGTTGACGGTGAACGCTTTGTGCGAGACCAATTGACGGCCTTCAGCACGCGTCGAACCGAAACCCATGCGATACACGACGTTGTCGAGACGACCTTCGAGCAATTTCAACAGGGTTTCACCGGTGTTGCCTTTGCGACGATCGGCTTCAGCGAAGTAACGGCGGAACTGACGTTCCAACACGCCGTACATACGTTTTACTTTTTGTTTTTCGCGCAGTTGATTGCCGTAGTCAGAGGTACGAGCACCGGAAGTGCGACCATGTTGACCAGGTTTGGAATCAAGTTTGCATTTCGAATCGAGCGAACGACGGGCGCTCTTCAGAAACAGATCTGTACCCTCGCGACGCGAGAGTTTTGCTTTAGGTCCGATATAACGTGCCACGGTATTTTCCTTTGATGAGTATGACGCTCCGGATGATCTTTATCTGCACAAAACAGGAAAAACTCATCGAGCGCTAGTCTGATCTGCTTGCAATCAGACAGTGGGCTTAAGAACAAAACCCGCCAAGGACATTGGCGGGCATTTACAACAAGTCAAACGACCGATTACCGGTCGAAGAACTTAGATACGACGACGTTTTGGTGGACGGCAGCCGTTGTGCGGCACTGGCGTCACATCTTGAATCTGGGTGATCTTGATACCAAGATTGTTCAAAGCGCGAACAGCGGATTCACGCCCAGGACCTGGGCCCTTGATGCGCACTTCCAGATTCTTGATACCGCATTCGATCGCGACCTTGCCAGCCGCTTCCGCTGCGACCTGCGCTGCGAACGGGGTCGATTTACGCGAACCCTTGAAGCCTGCACCGCCGGACGTTGCCCACGACAGAGCATTGCCTTGACGATCGGTGATCGTGATGATGGTATTGTTAAAAGAAGCGTGAACGTGAGCGATACCTTCAGCGACGTTCTTCTTAACTTTCTTACGCACACGTGCTGCTGCGGCGTTATTCGGTGCTTTTGCCATTATATATTTCCTTGAATCCGACGACTAGCGAATTGCCTGTATGGATTATTTCTTCAGCGATTGAGCTGCTTTACGCGGACCTTTACGGGTACGTGCATTGGTGCGTGTACGCTGTCCACGGCAAGGCAAGCCCTTGCGATGACGCATGCCACGGTAGCAACCCAGATCCATCAACCGCTTGATGTTCATGGACAGTTCACGACGCAGATCACCTTCGACGATGAATTTTGCAATTTCATCGCGCAGCTTTTCGAGCTCGTTATCGTCCAGATCTTTGACCTTTTTCGTGGTCGGAACACCCGTCGTGTCGCAAATTTTCTGCGCACGAGGACGGCCAATACCATAAATAGCGGTCAGGCCGATTACGGTATGTTGATGATTGGGTACGTTTACCCCTGCGATACGTGCCATTCGTTATTCCTCAAATCAATAACGTTAATTAACCTTGGCGCTGCTTGTGACGCGGTTCGATGCAAATTACTCGAACGACGCCTTTGCGCTTGATGATCTTACAGTTGCGGCAGATCCGCTTGACTGATGCGAGCACTTTCATTTTTGCCCTCTTTCTTTCAAAACCAAAAATTTGCGGAACCCGAGATTATAACCGGTCCTGCACTATTAATCTTTACTTGGTGCGGAACACAATACGTGCTCTGCTCAAATCATAAGGCGTCAGTTCTACCGTCACCTTGTCGCCAGGGAGAATGCGGATGTAGTTCATACGCATTTTTCCTGAAATATGTCCAAGCACTACGTGCCCGTTTTCCAACTTGACTCGAAATGTTGCATTTGGAAGATTCTCAAGAATCTCGCCCTGCATTTGAATTACGTCGTCTTTTGCCATTCGTTCGCCTGTGTTCCGCGCTTAACGCGACGGAATGCCGCCCTTAAAATTCGCCTTGCGGAGCAACGATTCATACTGCTGCGACATCACGTAGTTCTGCACTTGCGCCATGAAGTCCATCGTTACGACCACAATAATCAGAAGCGAGGTTCCACCAAAGTAGAAAGGCACTTTCCAACGAGCGATCAAGAATTCAGGCAACAAGCAAACCAGCGTGATATACACCGCACCAGCCAACGTCAATCGCGTCAAAATCTTGTCGATGTAACGAGCGGTTTGGTCACCTGGGCGAATACCCGGCACAAACGCACCGCTCTTCTTCAAGTTATCTGCCGTTTCCTTGCTGTTGAACACCAGCGCGGTATAGAAGAAGCAGAAGAACACAATCGCAATCGCATACAGCAAAGCATGAATCGGTTCGCCCGGCGCCATCGATGCCGCCAAATCCTTCAGGAACCCGACAAACTTGCTTGTCGTTTCACCTGACGTAAACCAGCTTGTAATCGTTGCCGGAAACAAGATGATCGACGAAGCGAAGATCGGCGGAATCACACCAGCCATATTCAGCTTCAGTGGCAAATGACTGCTTTGACCACCGTAGATCTTGTTACCAACCTGACGCTTGGCGTAGTTCACCAGAATCTTGCGCTGACCGCGTTCGATGAAAACCACCAGGTACGTCACCGCTGCGACCACCAGACAGATCAGAATTGCCGACAACGCATTCATCGATCCGGTACGCACCAACTCAAACAAACCTGCTACCGCTGCCGGCAATCCAGCCGCGATACCTGCAAAAATAATGATCGAGATCCCGTTGCCCAAACCGCGCTCGGTAATCTGCTCACCCAACCACATCAAGAACATCGTACCGGTCACTAGCGTGATGACCGTGGTCAGGCGGAACGCCATACCAGGTTCGATCACCAAACCGATTTGCGATTCCAGCGCCACGGCAATTGCCAGACCTTGAAAAATCGCCAGCAACAATGTGCCGTAACGGGTGTACTGCGTAATCTTGCGACGGCCGGCTTCGCCTTCCTTCTTCAACGCTTCCAGCTGTGGCGATACGACGGACACCAGTTGCATGATGATCGATGCAGAGATGTACGGCATGATGCCGAGCGCAAAAATCGTGAAACGAGACAGCGCACCACCGGAGAACATGTTGAACATGCCCAGGATGCCGCCTTGATTTTGCTTGAACAACTGCGCCAGTTGATCCGGATCAATACCCGGAACAGGGATGTGCGCACCGATGCGAAAAACAATCAACGCACCGAGCAGAAACCAGAGGCGACTCCATGGAAATCCACTAGCCGCACCCTTAGCAATCTGAGGAGTAGTTGCCAATTAATTACTCCGTTATCAGGCTAAAAACTTAAGCAACCGAACCACCGGCCGCTTCAATAGCTGCTTTCGCACCTTTGGTAGCGATCAGGCCTTTGAGCGTTACTTTTTTGCTGATTTCGCCCGACAGGATCACGCGAACCACGCGAGCCAGCTCAGGAACAACACCAGCTTGTTTCAACGCCAGGATATCGACTTCCGAAACAGGCAAAGCTTGCAGATCGGACAAACGGACTTCCGCTTTGTAAGGCGTTGCCAGCGATTTGAAACCGCGCTTAGGCAAACGACGTTGCAAAGGCATTTGACCGCCTTCGAAACCAACCTTGTGGAAACCGCCCGAACGCGATTTTTGACCTTTGTGACCGCGACCGGCCGTTTTACCCAAGCCGGAGCCGATACCGCGACCCACGCGACGCTTGTAGTGCTTGGCGCCGTCTGCTGGTTGAATGCTATTCAATTCCATGTTTTTCTCCGTGTGCAGCCGAGGCTTACGACACAACTTTCACAAGGTACGACACTTTGTTGATCATGCCGCGAACCGACGGTGTATCGACCAATTCGGAAACCGAATTGACGCGACGCAGACCGAGACCGCGAACCGTTGCACGGTGATCTTCACGCGTGCCGATCAAGCCCTTGACCAGTTTTACTTTGACTGTGTTTGCCATTGTGCTCACCTTAGCCCAGGATCTCTTCAACGGATTTGCCGCGCTTGGCTGCGATTTCCGATGGAGTATTCATTTTGGACAAGCCGTCCAGTGTTGCACGAACCATGTTGTATGGATTGGTCGAACCGGTCGATTTCGCAACCACGTTCGTCACGCCCATCACTTCGAAGATTGCGCGCATTGGACCGCCAGCGATTACGCCAGTACCGTCTTTTGCTGGCAACATCAACACGGACGATGCGCCGTGCTTGCCGGTCACCATGTGTTGCAGGGTGCCGTCTTTGAGCGTGACTTTGATCATTTTGCGACGTGCTTCTTCCATCGCTTTTTGAACGGCGACAGGCACTTCTTTCGACTTGCCTTTGCCCATGCCGATGCGGCCATCGCCATCACCAACTACAGCCAGCGCTGCGAAACCCATGATACGACCGCCCTTGACCACTTTGGTCACACGGTTGACCGCGATCATTTTTTCGCGCATGCCATCATCCGGCTTATCGCTTTGCATTTTCGATTGCATTTTTGCCATGACGATTCTTCCTTAGAACTTCAGACCAGCTTCACGGGCAGCTTCTGCAACTGCTTTGACGCGGCCGTGATAACGGAAACCGGAGCGGTCGAACGCGACTTCAGCGATACCCGCTTTCAGTGCTTTCTCTGCTACGCGCTTGCCGATCAATGCAGCAGCAGCGGCGTTGCCACCCTTGCCGGATTGGCCAGCCAATTCTTGACGAACTTCTGCTTCGAGCGTCGAAGCCGATGCCAGAATCGTTGCATCCGGGGCGATGATCGTTGCGTAGATGTGCAAGTTGGTACGATGCACAGCCAAACGATTCACCTTCAACTCAGCGATCTTGGCTCGAGTTTGGCGTCCGCGGCGCAGACGTGATTGTTTCTTATCCATCGTCAACCCTTACTTCTTCTTGGTTTCTTTGAGCACAACCACTTCGTCCGAATAACGAACGCCTTTGCCTTTGTAAGGCTCAGGACTGCGGTAAGCACGGACTTCAGCAGCCACTTGACCAACGCGCTGACGATCAATCCCTTTGATCAGGATCTCGGTTTGCGTTGGCGTTTCAGCCTTGATACCTTGCGGCAGCTGATACACGACTGGATGCGAGAAGCCCAGCGACAGATTCAACTTGTCGCCTTGAGCAGCAGCACGATAACCCACGCCAACCAGATTCAGCTTCTTCTCGAAACCTTTGGTGACGCCGTTGACCATGTTGTTGACCAGTGCGCGCAACGTACCGGACATTGCATTCGCTTCGCGGCTGTCGTTAGCTGCCTTGAAGTTCAGCGTGCCGTTTGCGTTTTCGATCTGAACCAGACCGTTCAACGATTGCGACAGCGAACCCAATGGGCCTTTTACAGTGATTTGCTCTGCAGTAATGGTCGCTTCCGCGCCACTCGGCAGTGCAATCGGCATTTTACCTACACGTGACATCTTGCACTCCTTAGGCGACGTAGCAAATCACTTCACCACCGACACCGGTAGCGCGCGCTTTGCGGTCAGTCATGACACCTTTCGGGGTCGACACGATGGCCACACCCAAACCGTTCATGACGCTTGGAATTTCATCTTTGCCTTTGTAGATACGCAGCCCTGGACGGGACACGCGCTCAAGGCGTTCGATGACTGGACGACCGGCGTAATATTTCAGGCCGATTTTCAATTCTGCCTTGCCGGCAGCTTCCGTCACTGCGAAATCTTCAATGTAACCTTCGTCACGCAGAACATTGGCAATCGCGACTTTGACTTTGGACGATGGCATGGCCACCGAAGTCTTTTGCACGACTTGCGCATTGCGGATACGGGTCAGCATATCGGCGATAGGATCGCTCATACTCATTGCTTATTCTCCTATTACCAGCTGGCTTTAGTCATACCCGGAATTTCACCACGCATGGCGATTTCACGGAGCTTAATACGGCCCAGACCGAACTTGCGGAAAGTGCCACGTGGACGACCAGTCAAAGCACAACGATTACGTTGACGGGTAGGAGCCGAGTTACGCGGCAACGCCTGCAATTTCAGGCGAGCTTCGTAGCGCTCTTCTTCCGACTTCGATTGGTCATCAATGATTGCCTTCAACTCAGCACGTTTGCCGGCGTATTTCTTTACCAGGTCAGCGCGCTTTTGTTCACGGTTAATCAGTGCCAGTTTTGCCATGGCAACCTCAGTTTCTGAACGGAAATTTAAATGCGGCGAGAAGCGCTTTTGCTTCTTCGTCGGTCTTCGCAGTTGTCGTGATACTGATGTTCATACCACGCAATGCATCAATCTTGTCATACTCAATTTCGGGGAAAATGATCTGCTCTTTCACACCGATATTGTAGTTGCCACGACCATCGAACGCCTTGCCCGAGATACCACGGAAGTCGCGAACACGCGGCAATGCAACCGTGATAAAACGATCGAGGAATTCATACATGTGCGCGCCACGCAGCGTCACCATGCAACCGATCGGGTAGCCTTCACGGATTTTGAAACCCGCGATAGCTTTACGAGCTTTCGTCACAACAGGTTTTTGACCAGCAATCTTGGTCAAGTCGCCCACTGCGTGCTCGATGATTTTCTTGTCCGCAACCGCTTCCGACAAACCCATGTTCAGGGTGATCTTCAGGATGCGCGGCACTTCCATTACCGACTTGTAAGCGAACTTAGAAGTCAGGTCGGCAACGACTTTTTCTTTATAGAATTCTTGGAGACGGGCCATGATCTCTTAAACCTTCACTGCTTCGCCACTTGACTTGTAGACGCGAACTTTTTTACCGTCCACATCTTTAAAGCCAGCACGATCTGCCTTGCCAGTTGCTGCGTTGAACAACGCAACATTCGACACATGAATTGGCATCAGCTTATCGACGATGCCACCAGTTGCACCAGTCATCGGATTTGGCTTGGTCGCTTTTTTAGCAACGTTCACACCCTCAACGATCACATAGTTAGCGTCAACGCGGCTCTGCACAACACCACGCTTACCCTTGTCTTTGCCAGTCAATACGATGACTTCGTCGCTTTTACGAATCTTGTCCATCACGACTCCTTACAGAACTTCAGGCGCAAGCGACACGATTTTCATGAAGCGCTCAGTGCGCAATTCACGAGTAACCGGTCCAAAAATACGCGTGCCAATTGGCTCCAGCTTTGCGTTGAGCAAAACTGCTGCATTGCCGTCGAACTTGACCAGGGAGCCATCTTGACGACGAACACCCTTGGCAGTGCGGACAACAACTGCGTTATAAATTTCACCCTTTTTCACGCGACCACGTGGCGCCGCAACCTTGACAGTGACCTTGATCACATCGCCAATGCTTGCGTAACGGCGTTTTGAACCGCCGAGCACCTTGATGCACATGACTTCACGAGCACCCGTGTTGTCGGCTACTTCGAGCCGGCTTTCAGTTTGAATCATAGTGTTTTCTTTCCCAACTTAACCCGCTCGCACACAATGCGCTTCGCGGTCAGTCTTGGTCTCGGCAGTCCGCCGAGAGCGGGCTGATGAGGTGGACGATTACTTAAACTTCGACTGGCGACTTGTTACTATCGCCGTTTGCTGCTTTTCCTGCAATTGCAAGAACGAAGCCCGCCATTATTACAGCAAAATGCCGGGCCCGCAACAACTAATTAAACAATTTGTGCCGCTTGCACGACACGGGTGACTGTCCAAGCTTTGGTCTTCGAAATCGGACGACCTTCTTGAATTTCAACCGTATCGCCTTCTTTGGCTTGGTTGTTTTCATTATGCGCGTGGTACTTGTTCGAGCGCATGATGATTTTGCCGTACAACGGATGCTTGACGTGACGCTCGATCAACACGGTCACAGTCTTGTCCATTTTGTCCGACACAACTTTGCCAATCAGCGTGCGCTTGAGCGCTTGTTTAGCCTGATCGTTCATTATTTGGCGTCCTTCTGGTTCATGACTGTTTTCACACGTGCGATATCGCGACGTACTTTCTTCAGTTGCGAAGTGTTGTTCAGTTGTTGCGTTGCGATCTGCATACGCAGACCGAATTGCGCCTTCAACAAATCGTTCAGTTCTTTGGTCAAAGCCGCTTGGTCTTTGCCTTGGAGTTCAGATGCTTTCATGTTCACCCCTAATTATTGGCCGACTTGACGGACAACGAATGTGGTAGCCAATGGCAGCTTGGCAGCAGCCAGGCGAAACGCCTCGCGTGCCAGCGTTTCGTCAACGCCGTCCATCTCGTACAACATTTTGCCCGGCTGGATTTCAGCCACGTAGTATTCCGGATTACCTTTACCGTTACCCATACGAACTTCGGCAGGCTTGTTCGAAATTGGCTTGTCCGGAAAAATACGAATCCAGATACGGCCGCCACGTTTGATGTGACGGGTCATTGCGCGACGCGCCGCTTCGATTTGACGAGCGGTGATGCGACCACGGGCAACGGCTTTCAGACCGAATTCGCCGAACGACACGGCAGTGCCGCGCGAATGGGAAATACCGGTGTTACGGCCTTTTTGCTCTTTACGATATTTTCTGCGTGCTGGTTGCAGCATGATTATTCTCCTGCTTTCTCAGCCGGGGCAGCTTCGCCTTCAGGCTTCTTCGCACGAACACGTTTAGCAGCGGCCGGAGCGGCTGGCGCAGCAGCGCCTTCTGGACGTGCAGTACGTGGACGGCTGCTTGGTTTTCCATCGTCACGGCGTGGACCACGACGTTTCTTGTCGTCATCAGCTGGAGTATCGATGACTGGTGCTTCGCCGCTAGCGAGACGATCGCCTTTGTATACCCAGACTTTGATACCGATGATGCCGTACGTCGTTTCCGCTTCGCCGAAACCGTAGTCAATGTCAGCGCGCAGGGTGTGCAGAGGCACGCGACCTTCACGGTACCATTCGGTACGTGCAATCTCGATCCCGTTCAGACGACCCGACGACATGATCTTGATGCCTTGTGCGCCGAGACGCATTGCATTTTGCATTGCGCGTTTCATTGCACGGCGGAACATGATGCGTTTTTCGAGCTGTTGAGCGATCGAATCGGCGATCAGTTGCGCATCGACTTCAGGCTTGCGAATTTCTTCGATGTTGACGTGAACCGGCACGCCCATCATTTTCGTCAGCGCCGACTTCAGTACTTCGATGTCTTCGCCTTTTTTACCGATCACGACACCAGGACGCGAGCTGAAAATGGTGATGCGGGCATTCTTCGCCGGACGCTCGATGACGACGCGGCCAACCGAAGCGTTCTTCAGTTTCTTTTTCAGGTATGCACGAACTTGCAGATCTTCGTTGAGCATGGTCGCGAAGTTGCTGTTGCCAGCATACCAGCGCGAAGCCCAGTTACGCGAAACCGCAAGGCGGAAACCGGTTGGATGTATCTTCTGTCCCATCGTGACTCCTTAGTTACCGACAGTCACGTAGATGTGACAGGATTGTTTAGAGATACGATCACCACGGCCTTTTGCGCGAGCAGTAAAGCGTTTCAGGATCGGGCCTTTTTCGACGTAGATCGTTTTCACGACCAGTTCGTCGATGTCCGCGCCATCATTGTGCTCGGCATTCGCAATTGCGGATTCCAGCACTTTCTTGATGATCGCAGCACCTTTTTTAGGGCTGAATTGCAGCAGGTTCAGAGCAGCGTCGACTTTCTTGCCACGGATCTGATCCGCGACCAGACGGCCTTTTTGCTCCGACAGGCGCACGCCTTTGAGGATAGCTTTCGTTTCCATTATTTCTTAGCCTTCTTGTCAGCAGCGTGGCCCTTGAACGTACGGGTCAGCGCGAATTCGCCAAGCTTGTGACCAACCATGTTCTCGGAGACATACACCGGGACGTGTTGTTTGCCGTTATGCACAGCAATCGTCAGACCGATGAAATCCGGCATGATGGTCGAACGGCGGGACCAGGTTTTGATTGGCTTTTTGTCTTTGTTCGCTTGCGCGGTTTCGACTTTTTTCACCAGATGGGCGTCGCAAAACGGCCCTTTTTTCAATGAACGTGTCATGTCTTATCCTTATTTCTTGCCGCGGCGCGAGACGATCATAGAAGTCGTGCGCTTGTTGCGACGCGTCTTCTTGCCCTTGGTCTGTTGGCCCCATGGCGACACTGGATGACGACCTGCTGCCGTTTTACCTTCACCACCACCGTGCGGGTGATCGACCGGGTTCATGACCACACCGCGAACGGTAGGACGAACACCGCGCCAACGCACTGCGCCAGCTTTACCGATTTTGCGCAGGCTGTGTTCAGCATTGCCGACTTCACCGACGGTCGCACGGCATTCGACGTGCACGCGGCGAACTTCACCGGAGCGCAGACGAACTTGAGCGTACGTACCTTCACGCGCCATCAACACAACACCGGCACCAGCGGTACGCGCCATTTGCGCGCCCTTGCCTGGCAACATTTCAACGCAGTGCATCACAGTACCGACCGGAATGTTGCGGATCGGCAGGCAGTTACCTGCCTTGATCGGCGCTTCCGCACCGTTCATCAGTTGATCGCCGACTGCCATGCCTTTGCTGGCGATGACGTACTTGCGCTCACCGTCTGCGTACAACACCAGCGCGATGTTTGCCGTGCGGTTTGGATCGTATTCGATACGTTCCACTTTCGCAGGAATGCCATCTTTGGTGCGCTTGAAGTCGATAACGCGGTAGTGCTGCTTGTGACCACCACCGATATGACGGGTAGTGATGTGACCGTTGTTGTTACGGCCAGCAGTTTTGGATTTCTTTTCCAACAAGCCGGCGAATGGACGACCTTTGTACAGGTCGGCATTGACGACCTTGACCATGCCACGACGGCCAGGCGATGTTGGCTTGACTTTAACGAGTGCCATTATTTAGCCTCCTCGGTGAAGTTGATTTCTTGACCAGGCTGCAAGGACACGAAAGCACGTTTGGTGTGATTGCGACGGCCGTTGAAACGACCCGAACGCTTTTGCTTACCCAAACGGTTTGCGACTTGAACCGACTCAACTTGAACCTTGAACAGCAATTCAACTGCCGCTTTGATTTCCGGCTTGGTCGCGTCTGGCGCAACCAGGAAAATGACTTGCTCGTTTTTTTCTGCAACGAACGTCGCCTTTTCGGAAATGACCGGCGCCAGCAACACCTTCATCAAGCGTTCTTCGCTATGTTTCTGGACTGCGCTCATGCCAGCATCTCCTCAATCTTGGCCAACGCCGGTTTCGTGATCAGGATCTTTTTATAGAACACGAGCGAAACAGGATCAGCGTGACGCGGCTCGCAAATCAGCACGTTCGGCAGATTGCGGGACGCCAACAACAGGTTTTCATCGAGGCTGTCGGTAATCACCAACACCGAATCCAGACCCATACCCTTCAGTTTTTGCGACAAGAGCTTGGTCTTAGGCGCATCAACCGACAGGCTTTCGATTACAGAGAGACGGCCTTCGCGAGCCAATTGCGAGAGGATCGAGCAAACACCCGCGCGATACATCTTCTTATTGACTTTGTGCGTGAAGTTTTCTTCAGGCGAATTCGGGAAAATACGACCACCGCCGCGCCACAAAGGCGAAGACGACATACCAGCACGAGCGCGACCCGTACCTTTTTGACGCCATGGCTTTTTGGTCGTGTGATGCACTTCTTCACGATCTTTTTGCTTGCGATTGCCGCTACGTGCGTTCGCTTGATAAGCAACAACGATCTGATGGATCAGCGCTTCGTTGTAATCGCGACCGAAAATGGTATCCGGCGCAGCGACGTTCGAAGACGATTGACCTTGTTCATTCAGGAGCTTGAGTTCCATGGATTAAGCCCCCTTCTTTGCTTTGACTTTGATGGCCGGCGACACGATCACTTGACCGTTTTTCGCGCCAGGGACCGCACCTTTGACCAACAGCAATTGACGATCCGCATCGATACGAGCGATTTCGAGATTTTGCGTGGTGCTGGTGACGTCACCCATATGACCCGTCATGCGCTTACCAGGGAAAACACGACCTGGATCCTGCGCCATACCGATGGAGCCAGGAACATTGTGCGAGCGGGAGTTACCGTGCGATGCGCGGCCGGATGCGAAGTTGTAACGTTTGATGGTACCGGCATAGCCTTTACCGATCGTTACGCCTTGCACGTCGACTTTTTGACCGACTTCGAACAGGCTGGTGGAAACAACATCACCAACTTTCAAAGCGGACGCAGCGTCAGCGGAAATACGGAATTCTTTGAGCATCGTGCCGGCTTCAACACCTGCCTTGGCGAAATGGCCAGCAGCAGCTTTATTGACACGGGAAGCACGACGAGCGCCGAAGGCGACCTGGACAGCCGAATAACCATCGACGTCAGGCGTTTTGATTTGCGTCACACGGTTGTTGGACACGTCCAGCACGGTAACAGGAATCGAATCCCCGTCATCCGTGAAGATGCGCATCATACCAACCTTGCGACCAAGCAGACCTTGGTTTTGGTTCATATTTTCTCCATTCCCGCCTACGATTGGGCGGGGCTGATGTATTTAAAACTTCAAAAACTACAAATGACACAAGGACTCCAAATGGGAATCCTTGGCGAAGCCGGAAATTATAACCGGTGAAAACCACTTCCACAACATCTAAATATGGATGTGTTGCTTTCACCGTCAACTACAGCGTTGCCGCCGTAGTTTTCTAACAATTATTGCAGCTTGATTTCAACGTCCACGCCAGCTGGCAAATCCAGTTTCATCAAAGCATCAACCGTTTTGTCGGTTGGATCAACGATGTCCATCAGACGAACGTGCGTACGAATTTCGAACTGATCGCGCGATGTTTTGTTGACGTGCGGCGAACGGAGAACGTCGAAACGTTGAATGCGGGTCGGCAGCGGAACCGGGCCTTTAACAACGGCGCCGGTACGTTTAGCGGTGTCCACGATTTCGAGAGCCGATTGATCGATCAAACGGTAATCGAATGCTTTCAGACGGATACGGATTTTCTGGTTTGGAGCAGATTTCGGTGCTGTCGACATGTTCATTCCTTAAAGAGCGAGCCGCGAGCGAGATGCCCGCGGCGATTAAAGGCAATTGCTTGCCCAGTTTTTATTACTCGATGATTTTAGCCACGACGCCGGCGCCGACGGTACGACCGCCTTCACGAATAGCGAAACGCAGACCTTCTTCCATCGCGATCGGGTTGATCAGCATCACGGTGATCGAGACGT
>Ga0256896_1000300_pt1 | contig 16015 bp, 6 predicted proteins | sample MC6MC0669MT_FD_190205 | JGI IMG/M metagenome (GOLD analysis project Ga0256896, IMG submission 190205) | Metatranscriptome of enriched soil aggregate microbial communities from Iowa State University, Ames, United States - MC6-MC0669-MT... | ecosystem: Environmental > Terrestrial > Soil >... | reverse complement strand
CGCCAATGGCATGTGTACACATCTGAAAATCATGTTCACTAATTTTCTGAGCTACTTTCTCAAAATGTGATAAATCGCTTAACAAAAAGCCTTTTTTATTGGGCATGTCGCTATAAGGATGTAACAAACACGCTCCCCTTGAGCCGAGTGCACCGTCTGCATATACTTTGAAAGCACGTACATTCAGTCGATCTGTTTTAATTTTACCTCTCTTAATTAGATAATCGTAGTTCTTTTCATCGTCAGATAACATCACATACAAACGCATTTTTAAACTTCCGTCTTTATGCAATTTCTCTATGCCCTCTACCGCTGGATAATCCAAGCCACAATCATCAATAGTAGTTAAGCCAACGGCGAAACAATTTTGTTGTGCTTTCAACAGCAATTCCTTCATCTGCTCTTTTGTGAAATCGGGTATTTTCTTTCCAACCAAATCTATTGCATTATCTATCAACATTCCAGTAGGTTTACCATTGATTTCAACAATATCACCTCCTGTCAGTTCATAGGACTTAGTAATATTTGCGGCATCCAATGCTTTTTGGTTAGCGATGGCCGCGTGTCCATCTATGCGATGCAACAATACTGGTCTATCTGGAAATAGTTCATCTAATCTGTCTTTAGTAGGAAATTGCTTGTCTGGCCAATCGTTTTGATCCCAGCCTCCACCTGTTAACCATCCATTTGGTTGTGTTATTGCAAATTCCTGTAACCTAGAAAGAACTTCTTCCCAAGACTTTGTTTCGGTGAGGTTTGCCTTACTTAAACTCTCTGCATAACCGAAAAAATGAGCGTGTGCATCAATAAAGCCTGGATAAATACTTTTACCATTCGCATCAAATTCTTCATTAGCGGGATAATTTTTTCTGATTTCTGCGGAAGTGCCTAACGCCAATACCTTTCCATCTTTAACAGCCATGGCTTCTACCACGTCAAAAGCATTATTTACGGTATAGATGTGTGCGTTATAAATTACTAAATCTGCTTTTTTTGAGTTACATGCAAATAGCAAAATAGAAATTAATGCCAACAAAAGTATCCTAGTTTTTATCATTTTATCATTTGATTTACACCTAAAGATAGTAAGATTAGGAAAAATAAAACTCAAGTCTACAAAATTTCTGGGGAAAAAACACCACACAAAAAATACCAAAAAGGCAAACAACTTGTTTTTAGGGTGTAAATTATATTAAATAGATACTGGCATGCTTTTAGAACTACGGAGAGTAACCTAAAGCTAAATATCAGCATTCTCACCTGCTTATGTTAGCGACCTCATCTACCTGTGTAAAACACCTTGCATTAATACTCAAAGTCTACCCATGAAAAACTTAATTTTAACTGCAAGAACTCAAGGCAATACCTTGAGTATGCTCCATTCATATAGAACTTAAACAGTTTTGGCCAACCTGTCTTCTACAAATACAAATGGCAGTAAACTTTTTATGCCATTCACTTTGATAATTTGCCCGTTTAAGCAATAGAAAATTACTGCAATTGGCGATTTCTGCTTCTGCTCAAACTCGGCCATTACCTGTAAGCAAGCACCACAAGAAGTTACTGGATTTTTAATATCGAAGTTTTCTGTAAAGGCTGTAATTGCCATAGTCTTAATAACTGCAGCAGGTTTTGCGCAGCCGATAGCAAAAAGTGCAACTCTTTCTGCACATAAACCGGAAGGGTACGCTACGTTTTCTTGGTTACTACCTAAAACAATTTCTCCATCGGCCAACTGAATTGCCGTGCCTACCTTAAATTTCGAATATGGCGAGTAAGAAGTACTCAAAGCTTCTTCAGCTCTTATACACAGCAACTTATCTTCTATAGAAAGTTCATTTATATGATTGTAAGTTTCGTAGGTGATTTTAAAATCAAGTGTGTTCATAAATTAAACATACAAATTAGTATTAATAGTTTAACAAAACCTGCAATAACTTTCAGTTTTACTAAAACTTTATGCTTTAAAATCTGTTTCCTTTATGTGGCTAAATGCCATTTTTTAGATAAATAGTTTATATTCAACCATCAAAAAATTAACTCCGCTTGAACAAGTATTTTAAAAAAGGTCTCAAAGTCATTTTATGGATAATTGCCAGCATCATTTTACTGGTGGTTCTTGTTGCGTTCTCATTAAATATTCCAGCTGTACAAAATTTCGTAAAAGATAAGGCAATCACTTACCTTAAAAATAAAACAAAAACAGAAGTTAGGCTAGAAAGCATTAAAATAGCATTACCAAAAGATGTGGTGCTAAATAAATTTTATATCGAAGATCTAAATAAAGACACACTGCTTTATGCAGAAAAATTACAGGTTGATATTAGCCTGTTTAAATTATTAAAGAACACAGTTGAGATTAATTATATCGAATTAAAAAATATACGTGCCAATGTAAAACGGGTGAATCCAGATACAACATTTAACTTTTCTTTCTTGGTAGATGCTTTTATGAGTGATCAAAAGAAGCCAGAAGAAAAAGTAGAAAAGGACAGCACATCTACCCTAAAATTCTCAGTTGACAAAGTTCGTTTTGAAGATATTGGGCTGACTTATCGAGATGATGTTGCCGGAAATAATGTAAAATTCTATCTAGGTAAACTGGAAACTAATATCAAGGATTTTGATTTAGCGAACCAAAAATATGTGATCAAAAATTTTGCTGTAAATAATACCTCTTTGATTTATTTGCAACAGAAGCCGTTAACACAGCTGGTGCAACATTTAACCAATAGCGTAGACAGCGCACAAATAGAGGCCGGAAAGCTACCCACCATTGAGGTTCAGAAATTTGAGTTCAATAACGTGAAAGTGAACTACGATGACCAGCTCACCACAACTAATGCCGTTGCTAATGTGAACAAGCTAGCTTTCGAGAATTTATTGGTGGATTTAACTAATGGCAAATACACCACAGACCATGCTGAACTTGCAAACTCGTTCGTGAAGTTTGCCTTTAAACCTGCCCCAAGTAACGATTTGAGCAAAGTTAAAGACACGGTAGTTGCAGAAAAATCTTCATTAGCCTTAATCATTAAGAAAATTAACCTTAATAACAACCAGCTACAATTTGATAATTTAGGTGCAAAACCGTTAAAAAAAGGAATTGACTTTAACCATTTAAACATCACAGGCTTAAATTTAGGTGCAGAAGATGTGAGCTACAGCGATGCAGGAATTACAGCTAAAGTTAAAAATGGTTCTTTGAGTGATAAAAGTGGTTTCGTGCTGAACACGTTACGTGGTGATGCTATTTACAACGACACGCAAATTAAACTAACGAATTTCGTACTGAAAACTCCAAATACGAATATCGAAAATGAAACTGATTTAGCTTTTACTTCTCTTGACGATTTAACTAAAAATCCAGAGCGAGTAAAGTTAAAAATAGATTTGAAAAACACAGTAGTTGGTTTAAAGGATGCTGGTTTTTTTACAGATGCTTTGCCTAATCAATACGCCAATCAGAAAATTAAAGTCGACGCTAAAGTTGACGGTTATTTAAACAAATTAAATATCCCGCAACTAAAAATTAGCGGATTAAGAAACACGCAAATTGATATTAGTGGAAAAGCGAACAATGTGACCGATGTAAACAAAGCGTTCTTAGATTTAAATATCAAGAAAGTCCACATCACGAAAGCAGATATTCTAGCCATTGTTCCAAAAAAATCCTTACCTGCAAGTATAGAGTTGCCTAACGTTATAGATGCAAATGGAAACTTCAAAGGCTCAATGACAGATTTCACTACCAATTTTAATGTAAATTCTGATATGGGCGGTGCAGTTTTAGCCGCTACAATGAATGGGCCAAAAGGTAAAGAAAAATATAAAGCGAATGTAAGCCTAAACAACTTTAACGTTGGACGACTATTAAAACAACAACCAACGTTGGGCAGAGTTTCGGCAAAGGCAGACGTTGTTGGAGCTGGCTTAGATGAGAAGAAAATCAATGCAAAGTTTAACGCAACAGTTTTGAGTGCTTATTACAACAAGTACAACTATCGCAACCTTAAATTATCAGGAAACTACGCTAATCAAAAAGTTGATATTAAAGGTAGTATGCCAGATAGCAATGCAAACTTTCAGTTAACGGCAAATGCTGATCTATCGGGAAAATATCCGGCAGTGAAAGCCAATGTTGCCCTTAAAGAAATTGATTTACAAAAACTGAATTTCAGTAAAACAGAGTTGAGATTTGCAGGAAATATTAAAGCAGATATTAAAACAGCAGATGTAGATTATTTGAATGGAGATGTTTTTGCTACCGGTTTACAGTTGGTAAAAGAAGGTAAGAAATTCAATATAGATACCATTCAACTAAATGCGCTTTCTACGGCTACTGAAAATAAGCTGACCTTAAAATCTGAGTTAATTAGTGCCAACGTAGATGGAAAGTATCAGTTGAGCAAAGTTGGCAGTGCTATCATCAATCAAATTAATAAATATTACCAATTTGGAGAGGTGACAAACATTCCACCGCAGCGTATCCGTTTTACAGCAAACATCTATAACCCTAAATTTTTGAAAGATTTTGTGCCGGCACTTACTACGTTTTCGCCATCGAGAATTAACGGTTTAATAGACACGGAGAAAGATAGCTTGTTAATGAGTGCTGTTTTCCCTAAAGTGACTTACAATGATATTAACTTAGATAGCATTAAGCTAAATGTGAACAACGATGCCGAAAAACTGAATTACAAGTTGTTAATAAATAGTATACAGAACCCATCCATTGCATTATTTAACACTGAAATTTCGGGCGCAGCAGCTAACAATAAATTAGATTTAAATGTTTTTCTGCGTGACAGACAACGCAAAGATAAGTACGTAATTGCAGGTATTTTCGAGTCTATCAATAAAGACTTCAGGTTTAATTTAGACCCGAATAAACTATTATTAGACTATGAAAAGTGGACAGTTTCACCAGAAAACTATATCCAATTTGGCGAATCTGGAATTTTAGCTAACCAGTTTAATATTAGTCAAGGCTCACAATTATTGAGTATCAATAGTACCTCAGACCAACCTAATTCGCCTCTAAAAGTTGAATTTAAAAACTTCCAAATCGAGACCTTGATGAAGTTTGCAGAAACTGATACTGCTATGGTTGGTGGCGCAATTAACGGTACGGTTGATGTAAAAGATTTAGTGTCAAATCCAAAATTTGAAGCTGACTTAACTATCAATAAACTACGCTACCAAAAGGATGAATTAGGTGATTTAAAAGCTATAGTTAATAATAACACAGAAAATGCTTTTGAAGTAGATGTAAGCTTACAAGGCGTACATGAACTTTCAGCAAAAGGCTTTTATTATACTGCACCTCAAAGTAATTTAGACCTAAACGTAAATATTAATAAAATCGATTTACAGCAAATTGAGAGTGTAAGTGCTGGACAAATTAGGGAAGGTAAGGGAACTATTTCTGGTGCATTTACCGTGAAAGGTGAATTATCAAAACCTCAAATTTTAGGTGCCTTGAAATTTAATGATGCGGGAATGAGAATTGCTTACATCAATTCCTATTTCACCATTCCAACTCAAGAAATAGCTTTTAATAACCAAGGCGTCCGTTTTAACAATTTCACATTGGTGGATTCATTGGGTAAAAAGGCAACCGTAAATGGTAATATAAACACAAGTGATTTCAGCAACGTAAGCTTCGGTTTAGACATTAAAACTGATAATTTCAGAGTGATGAACTCAACCGCCGAAGATAACGACATGATTTACGGAACGGTTTATCTGAGCAGTAATATCCGTGTTCGTGGAGACATGAACCAGCCAGATGTGAACATGAATGTAACCGTTGAAAAGGGCACGAAATTCTTTTACGCTATGCCGATCAATGATCCATCGGTAATTGACCAGGAAGGTATAGTGCAGTTTGTGGATGAAGATGCTCCACCGTTTAACGGACAAAAAGATTTGAAGGCTGATAGTATCAGTAAATCGCCTATCAAAGGCATTAACTTGGTTGCCGATATTAACGTAGATCCAGAGGCGGAATTAAATGTAGTAGTAGACCCATCTAACGGAGATATGCTTACCGTAAAAGGTGATGCGGATTTAAATGCAACGATGGACCCAAGTGGCAAAATCAGCATGACTGGTCGTTACGAAATTGTAGATGGTTCTTATAATTTATCGGTTGGTCCTTTGGGTAAAAAACCTTTTAAATTGGTAAAAGGCAGTACCCTAATTTGGACTGGAGAGCCTACCGAAGCGAACGTAAACTTAACCGCACTGTACGAGGTTAATGCTGCACCTATCGATTTATTAAATACTCCTGACGACCCAACTACGAAAACAAAATTACCTTTTCAGGTTTACCTATACATGAAAGGTGAATTAATGAAACCTATCATTTCGTTTAAAATTGATTTACCAGAAAACGAACGTGGAACAGCAGTTGGAAGTTTAGCGTACACTAAGTTACAAAGTGTAAATAGAGACGAAAATGAGTTGAACAAACAGGTTTTTGCATTATTAGCCTTGAATAGATTTATAGCAAATAATCCGTTCCAAAGTTTAGCTGGCGGCGGTGGTGGTGTTTCTACCTTAGCTCGCTCAAGCGTAAGTAAATTACTTACCGAGCAATTAAACAACTTGGCTTCAGATTTAATTCAAGGGGTAGATTTAAATTTTGGTGTAAATTCATCTGAAGATTATTCTACAGGTAGTTTAGAACAAAAAACTGATTTAGAAGTAGGTTTGTCTAAGAAATTATTGAACGATAGATTAACGGTAACGGTAGGTAGTTCTTTCGCATTAGAAGGTCCGCAGCAAGCTAACCAAAGTGCAAGCAACATTGCGGGCAATGTAAATGTAGAGTACGCACTTTCTAGAGATGGCAGATACCGCTTAAGAGCTTACAGACGTAACCAAACAGAAAGTGTAATTGAAGGCCAAATTATTGAAACAGGCCTTGGTTTTACGCTAGTAGTAGATTATAATAGATTTAGAGAAATATTCCAAAAACGCAGAAATAGAAATAGAGATGAAGCAGAACAAAGACCAAAAAATGAAAAAGCTAATTAAATTCAGTGCTTTCATGTTGGCTTGCTTTCTGCTGGCCAATTGTAGCAATACCAAATATTTAAAACCTGGGCAAAATCTTTATACTGGTGCAGAGGTCAAAATCAATCCAGATTCTGCTGCTAAAATTGATAACCAAAAGCAGGTGAAGAAAGAGTTGGAAGGCAAGACTAGACCTCGCCCAAACAAGTCTATACTGGGGCTGAAACCCAAGTTGCTTATCTACAACTTAGCTGGCGAACCAAAAAAACCTAAAGGGATTAGAAATTGGTTGCGTAATAAAGTCGGCGAGGCACCTGTTTTAATGAGCGAGGTGAAGATAAAATACAATAACGACGTGCTGAAAAGTTATTTGATTAGCCAAGGTTATCTACAAGCGGAAGTTACTGGCGACACGGTAATCCGAAGGAAACGTGGAAAAGCAATTTACACCGCTGTAACTGGTATTCGCTATAAAATCAATAAGGTGACTTTTCCGCCAGATAGCGGAGACCTAACACACGTGATTAACCAAAACAAAGATAAAACACTTTTAAAAGCAGGTGATTTCTATGATTTAGACACTTACAAAAATGAGCGTATCAGAATTGATAATGATTTAAAAGAAAGTGGCTATTTCTACTTCAGTCCAGACCATTTGATTTTACAAGTGGATAGTACCATTGGAAAAAATTTGGTGAACGTAAATGTGCGCATCAAAAACATCGCTCCCGAAGCATCTTTGAAACCTTACACCATTAGAAACATCAATATTTACCCAAGTTACCATCTTCGTAGAGATAGTATTTTGAGGAGATTAGAACCTTTAAAATATAACGATTTCAATATCTACGATGATAGAAACACTTATAAACCAAGAGTTTTCGATAGATTGGTTTTCTTTAAAAAGGGAGAAAGGTATAATCGAAAAGACCATAATCAGTCGTTAAATAGAATGGTTAATTTAGGAGCTTTTCAAGATGTAAGAGCTGAATTTTTACCGATAGACAGTTTTAGAAATAACCAGCTAGATTTAAATATCTACTTAACACCTTTAAGAAAAAATTCACTTACCTTCTCAGTTACAGGAACTAATAAATCGAACAATTTTATTGGTTCTGAGTTAAAGGTTACGCAAACTACCCGTAATATTTTTAGAGGTGCAGAGCAACTAGATGTAAGTGCTAGCGGCGGTTTCGAAACACAATACAGCGGGCAAGCTAAAGGAATTAACTCGTACTCTGTAACTACCGAAGCACGATTAACCCTGCCTAGGTTTATCGTTCCTTTTTACAAGCCAAAAAGCACCAATGCTTTTACGCCTAAAACAATAATCTCGTTGGGTTATCAGTTGTTAAGCAGAGATACTGTTTACAAACTCAACTCTTTCAAGGCGCAATACGGCTATAACTGGAAAGAAAATCAATTTAAGGAGCATAATTTTAATCCAGCTTCAGTAAATTTAGTTGTTTCTAATAAAGACGAGAACGACCCAGCTCTTGAATATCTTTATTCACAAAATCCGGGTTTAAGATATACGTTACAAGACCAGTTCATTATTGGTAGTAATTACAATTTCACCTATTCTAACCAGATGCTAGAAAGACGTAGAAACAATATCTACTTCTTTGGTGGTTTAGAAACTAGTGGAAACTTATGGGGCTTATTTGTACCAAAAGGAGATTTAGGCGATAAAAGACTATTCAACATTCCCCTTACCCAGTTCATTAGAGTCGAAGCCGATTTAAGAAACTATTACAAAGTTACCCCGACGGTAACCTGGGCAAATAGATTAAATCTGGGCTATGGTTACGCTTACGGTGGAAGCTCTTCACTCCCATTTGTACGTCAGTTTTTTGCTGGAGGAACCAATGACATTAGAGCTTTTAGAGCAAGGTCTCTAGGACCAGGCACCTATAAGTTGCCAAATGACAACACTGGTTTTGCCGACCAAGGTGGCGATATTAAAATGATGCTTAACTCTGAATTAAGATTTAAATTGGTAAGTATATTACATGGAGCAGCTTTTGTTGATGCAGGAAATATTTGGTTGAGAAAAGAAGATCCGGATAGAATAGGATCGGCTTTCAAATTAAAAAACTCATTAGATGAGCTAGCCGTTGGAACAGGTGTTGGTTTAAGAGTAGATGCAACTATATTCGTTATTCGCCTAGATGGTGCATTCCCGATACGTAAACCTTATTTACCATCTGGGCAGCGCTGGGTACTTAACGATATAGATTTTGGCAGTAAAGCTTGGAGAAGAGATAATTTAGTACTAAACATCGGTATCGGTTATCCGTTCTAATAAATAGTTATTAGTTTATAGTGCGCCGAAGACACTAACTGTGTTTAATGAGCCATCATCTATCAACGATTAACTAGAAGACATACTAAAAATGAAAAAAATACCTAGCAAGATAAAATCATTCTTTATACATACCTACCACCTATTTTTAGCGGCGGGTAAAGGTTTTGTAGAAGACCGGGTGATGAAGTTAAGTGCAGCATTGGCATACTATACCATTTTCTCATTAACACCACTAATCATTATAATCATCTCATCAGCATCGCTTTTTCTAGGCGATAATATGGATCCAAACACCAAAATATTTGGCGAAATAAGTGAAATGATTGGTAAAGACGCTGCTAACCAACTACGCACCTTTGTAAATAACGCCAATCTTTCTGGCCGAAGTACCATGGGCTTAATTATAGGTATCGGAACTTTAATTATCGGTTCTACGGCAATTTTTATTGAAATTCAAGATAGCATCAACCTAATATGGAAAGTAAAAGCAGTTCCTAAAAAGGGATGGAAAAAACTAATCACTAATCGTCTCCTATCTTTTTCGCTAATTGCGTCTTTAGGATTTCTCTTATTGGTATCTTTAGTAATTAATAGCGTAGTGGTTGGTATAGGTGGGAAATTAGATACCTATGCCGCAAGAATAGGTATAGAAGAAGTATCTGGATGGTTAATGTTAATTGTAACTAATGCTTTAACTATAGCTGTGGTGACCACCATTTTTGCTATTATTTTTAAAGTACTTCCAGATGTAAACTTGAAATGGAAACCAGCTTTAGTTGGTGCACTATTCACAGCTGTACTTTTCAGTTTGGGTAAATATGCCATTGGCATTTACATAGAAAAAGGCAACCCTGGTTCTACCTTTGGAGCTGCAAGTTCCATCATCGTAATTTTGGTATGGATTTACTATACGGCCATCATTCTATATTTTGGAGCTGAGTTTACGCAGGCCTACGCAGAAAAATTTAACATGGCTATTTCGCCATCGAAATACGCAGTACACCTAAAAACCATTGTGATAGAAAAGGAAGTAAAAAAGTTGCCTCCACAGCATCCAGAAGATACCATTTCGCCTCCAGTAGAAGAGTAATTGCTTTATATTTTTTATATAGTGATAGTAAACTTGCTAAAAAATTTCACCTTCCGTGAGCGGTAGATAAAATTACAACGTGATGTGTGTGGCAATTTTGTCAATTAGTTCCTTTTCAGAATATGGTTTTAATACCAAATCGTCCATTCCAGCAGCCAAGTACTTCTTCCTATCCTCTTCCATTACGTTGGCGGTAACTCCTAAAATAGCAATGGTAGCTTTCTTTTTATCTTTAACAGACCTAATTAAACGGGTAAGTTCTACCCCACCCATTATTGGCATTTGAACATCAGTTAAAACAAGATCGTACGCATTCTTTTCAAATAGTTTAAAAGCTTCTGCACCGTCGTAGGCAGTATCTGTAATTATACCATATTTTTTAACAACCGTTTGTGCCAACAACACGTTCATCTTGTTATCGTCTATTAATAGAATTTTCTTACCTACCAAATGCGCTACATTAGAGGCAACCAGCGTTTTTTTCTTTTCTGGATTATCATTACAAAGCTCGTAAGGTAATTCGAAACTAAAAACAGATCCCTTATTAAGTTCACTAGTCAATCCAATTTTACCATTTTGAAGTTCTACTATCTTCTTACAAATAGCCAAACCTAATCCAGTTCCTTTTTGTGTATTCTTAGTTGTTGAATAATTAACTTGAGAAAACTCATCGAAGATAACTGCTGCATCTTTATCTTCGATACCAATACCCGTATCTATTACCTGTACCTTTAAAAGACTTTTCTTTTTAGACGACGAAACTATATCTGCTTTTAAGGTTACAGAACCAGTGTCTGTGAACTTAATGGCATTACTCATCAAATTCATAATAATCTGTTTAAGCCTTAAAGAATCTCCTTGCACATGCAGATTTGAATTAAAAGATATCTGTTTATCAAGCACTAAACCTTTTCTTGCTGCTAAAACACCTACGCTATGAAATACTTCGTTGATGGCATCTGCTGGTGCAAAAGAAACTTTATCAAAATTGATTTTACCATCTTCGTACTTAGAAAAGTCTAAAATATCATTTACCAAATCGAGCAACAATTCTGATGAAGTCTTAATGGCATCTACCTGCTCCTTTTGCTCTTTCGAAAGACTATCTTGACTTAATTGTTCTGAAAAACCAATCACCGAGTTAAGTGGCGTCCGAATTTCATGGCTCATATTAGCTAAAAACCTACTTTTTGATTTTGCATACTGAGATACCTTTTTGCCATAATCAATCAGCTTACTTTCATTGCGATAAATCTTCCATAAGTTGAATAGAATAACCGCTACCAGCATTAACAGCAATGTAAAAATCAATATATAAATATCATTGATACTTTTAAATGTGTTATCTAAATCTTGATGAATATCTTTCTTAGTTCCACTAATAAATGCTACTTCATTCTTTTTAAAATTTTGAAGGAGATAAACTATTTCATTTATTATTCTAGAATTGATCCTAAGTATCTCTATTTCATTTGCCTTCAACATTTGGTTTTTAGCAAAAAGATTACGGAAGTAAGTATTGATATTCTTTACCTGTAACCTATTGTATTGTTGGCTAGATAAAGATGTGTCTAAGGTTATTTCTCTTTTTACTAGTGTTCTGCTAGTATCAATTCTTTTGTTTTTTCTGGAGAATGCATCTGCTAGGCGCCCAATTAGGTTTTTTTCTTTTAAATCTTGCTTAGGCTTAATAGTATCTATAACAACAATTGTTTTAAACTTACCTCTCGTTATTTCATTTCCTTTTAAAAGTGTACGTTCTTTAGCCGTATCTATTGCTGCATTTATATGGAACAAACTATCTGTTAGCTGTCGCAACTTTAGATAAATATCCATTTTGGTCTTCTTTTGCTTAACCAGACCTTTTATGTTTTGAGAATACGGCTTTGAATTTTCCTCAATTTTCAGACTATCGAGTATCGATGAAACATGAGAAATTTCCTTTGAAAACTGTTTCATGTAAACATTATTCCCGGTCGCTTCAAACAAACGGCAATTATTATCAGCTTTATAAAGCACCAGCACACAGGTGTCTAATAGAGAATAATCTGTTTCAATTTGATTAAGCTTCTCTACATTATCAGAAAGTACTGCAATGCGATTGTTTCGTGCATAGAAAAAAATAGCTGAGATAAAAAGTGCGAGTATGAGAATTACGATGAGCCCATATCTCGACGAGCTATTCTTTGTATTATTGGTCATGCGTTAAATTATTCGTACAAATGCAAATGGTTTGCAAAAACTATTCCCTCAAGTGGTTATAGTTTGAACTTCAACGTAAATATAAACCAATACGAATAAAAACTACACTTAATACATTGAAAACCTACAACTTACAGTTTTAAGCTACTTCTAGACCTTCAATTTCCTTTTCTTCTTTTTCTACTTCGTCTTTTTCTATGCGTAGATTTCTGATGATATGTTGTTGCCTATCGGGGGTATTCTTACCCATGTAGTATTCCAATAAGCTCTTAATAGTTTGTTCTTTTAAAATCACTGGATCTAAACGGATATCTTTTCCAATAAACAAACCGAATTCATCTGGAGAAATCTCACCCAAACCTTTAAACCTAGTGATTTCGGGCTTACCACCTAATTTAGCAATCGCATTTTTGCGTTCCTCATCGCTATAGCAATAAATGGTTTCTTTTTTATTTCGTACTCTAAAAAGTGGGGTCTGCAGAATATAAACGTGACCAGCCTTTACCAAATCAGGGAAGAATTGCAGAAAGAAAGTCATCATTAACAAACGAATATGCATACCATCTACGTCGGCATCTGTAGCTATTACAATATTGTTGTAGTGCAAACCTTCCAGGCCGTCCTCAATATTTAAAGCATGTTGCAAAAGGTTGAACTCTTCGTTCTCATAAACCACTTTTTTGGTTAATTCGTAGCAATTTAAAGGCTTACCTTTTAAACTAAATACGGCCTGCGTTTCTACATCTCTAGATTTTGTGATAGAACCAGAAGCAGAATCACCTTCGGTAATAAACAAAGTAGTTTCGTACCTTCTTTCATGACTGGTATTGAAATGAACCTTGCAATCTCTCAGTTTCTTATTATGCAGCGAGGCTTTTTTAGCCCTATCGTTTGCAAGCTTTTTAATGCCAGCTATATCCTTACGCTCTCTTTCAGATTGCTTAATTCTAGCTTCAATGGCATCAGCAACATCTTTATGCTTGTGTAGGTAATCGTCTAGTTCTTTTTTTAAGAAATCGTTAACGAAAGTACGTACCGTTTGCCCATCTGGTGCTACCCTTTCTGAGCCCAGTTTGGTTTTAGTTTGCGATTCGAACACTGGTTCTTGTACCCTAATGGCAATAGCAGCAATAATTGATGCTCTAATATCCGAAGCATCGTAATCTTTATTGTAATACTCTCTTATGGTTTTTACCACCGCCTCACGAAATGCTGCTTGGTGCGTTCCGCCTTGGGTAGTGTACTGCCCGTTCACAAAGGAGTGATAATCTTCGCCATATTGCTGACCATGGGTCATCGCTACTTCAATATCATGTCCTTTTAGGTGAATAATAGGATACCTAATTTCCTCTGGCTTGTTCTGCTTAGAAAGCAAATCGTATAAACCTCTCTCTGAGAAATATTTTTGGTTATTGAAGTTGATAGTTAAGCCTGTATTTAGGAACACGTAGTTCCAAATCATACTTTCTACAAAATCTGCGATATAGTGGTAGTTTCTGAAAATAGTTTCGTCTGGATAAAATGTGATTGCTGTACCATTTCTTTGGGTAGTTTCAATCTCCGGATGCTCCAAAGTAACCAAGCCCTTGCTAAACTCAACCTTTTTGGTTTTACCATCGCGATAACTTTGCACCACAAAAATAGTAGAAAGTGCGTTAACCGCCTTGGTACCCACACCATTCATGCCCACCGATTTTTGGAAGGCATTGCTATCATATTTACCTCCGGTATTCATCTTAGAAACACAGTCGATAACTTTACCCAAAGGAATGCCACGACCATAATCTCTGATGAGTACTTTATGATCATGTAAGCTGATATCTATAGTTTTACCAGCTCCCATCATGAACTCATCAATAGAGTTATCCATGATTTCTTTTAACAAAACGTAAATACCATCATCTTGCGCAGAGCCGTCACCTAATTTACCAATGTACATACCCGGTCTACGGCGAATGTGTTCTTGCCAATCTAGGGATTTAATACTGTCTTCGTTGTAAATAGGTTCTGCCATAACGCTCCTTTTATTTTGGATACCGATTTGGGATAAATCAGCATTACAAATTTAATCAATTTCGGGGGCTTTTCTAGGCTAGATTTCCACATTTAAACAATTCTGGCGGTATTGTTTTGTATTTTTTTGAGGATGAAATTGCGTTGCCCCTTTTTATTCTTAAATTGTGTTCGGATTTTCTTTCGTCATTGCGAAGCATGAAGCTACCCTACAACGATATGCTCTTAATTTGCTTTAAGATTGCTTCGTACCTCGCAATGACGTAATGCATAAACTACCCCAAACACTAACAAACTAAACTATTCAATGAACCCAGAGAAAAAACAACTTTCCCTTTTTGACCTATCCATGATTGTGGTAAGCCTAGTAATAGGTATGGGAATTTTTAGAACACCTGTAAACGTAGCGGCCAAAGCACAAGTGCCAGAACTCTTCTTTTTAGCATGGATTGTTGGAGGTTTCGTAGCCTTATGCGGTGCCCTCACTTATGCCGAAATCGGTTCTCGTTACCCTGTTACCGGAGGTTACTACAAAATTTTCTCTGTTTGCTACCATCCTTCCATCGCTTTCGCCATCAATTGCATTATTGTGGTAAGTAATGCGGCTTCGGTAGCTGGCGTATCTTTAATTGGTGCCGAATATTTGAACAAAGCGCTATTTCCAGTAGAAATGCAAACCAATGATTACCGCATTCTCATTGGTTTAGTTAGTATCATCATTTTTTACACTATCAATCTGCTAGGTTTGAGAACCAGTTCTAGAACACAAAATATACTTACCATTATTAAATTAGTAATGGTAATTACTTTAATTTGCGCAGTATTCTTTGGCGGACAAACGACACAATTACCATCAGTTTTTAATACCGCAAGTGGCTTGCCTGCCACTTGGAGTGACTATGGAAAAGCTCTTGGAATTTGTTTAATTGCCGTTTCTTTCAGTTTCGGCGGCTACCAACAAACTATTAATTTTGGTGGAGAAGCTAAGGAAGCAAAAACGGTTATTCCACGTTCCATCTTGGTTGGCTTGGGAATTATCATTACTTTGTACATGGCAATTAATTATGCCTACGTTAAAGTGATTGGTTTTGAGCAGTTAAAATCTGCTGAAAGTATTGCGGCAATTTTGGCTGGCGAAATTTTTGGACCTACAGGTTTTACCATACTCTCGGTATTGATTTTCTTATCTGTTCTGGGTTACGTAAACGTAAATTTATTGAGTAACCCAAGGGCAATGTACGCCATGGGCGAAGAAGGTGCCTTACCTAAAGTGTTTACCAAAAAAACGAAGAAAAATGATGTAATGGTGGTAAGCTTAACCATTTTCACTATACTTTCTATTATCACTTTGTTTTACGCAAAAACCTTTGATAAAATAT
>Ga0256896_1000292_pt1 | contig 16150 bp, 14 predicted proteins | sample MC6MC0669MT_FD_190205 | JGI IMG/M metagenome (GOLD analysis project Ga0256896, IMG submission 190205) | Metatranscriptome of enriched soil aggregate microbial communities from Iowa State University, Ames, United States - MC6-MC0669-MT... | ecosystem: Environmental > Terrestrial > Soil >... | reverse complement strand
TAGAGGCTGAGACTCCCGCCCACGTTGTATGCGACAAAAGCTTGCTCCGTCAGCTTCTCTTCATCTTCCTCGACAATGCCAGGAAGTATAGCGTGGAACCGATTGTCGTAACGGTGGGTTCAAGCGGCGCATCGGCATGGATCCGCATTGCCGACCGCGGAATTGGCATCCCGAAGGACGACCTGCCGAAAGTATTCGATCGGTTCTACCGCGTCGATCAAGCGCGAAGCCGACAAGCCGGGGGCTTTGGCCTGGGGTTGTCGCTGGCGAAGGAAATCGCCGACGCGATCGGGGCCGATGTTGAACTGGACAGTCTGGAAGGCGTGGGCACAACGGCGACGATTGGTCTCCCTTCGGCTCGATAGCCGACCCGCATTCCCGGCCGCGTACTTCCCTTCCGCTCTCATCGATTTCTCATTTTCATATCGTATGATTCGAAGTAACTATCAGGAGGTGACGTTAATCATGAATAAACGGACACTCCGGCTTGTAAGCTGCGTCTCCGTTCTGGCCGCCGGAATCGTTATCGCCGGCGCAGTCTGGAAGCCATGGAACGGGAAGGCTGAGACGATCTCCCGCGAAGCTGTGCAGGAAACGGTGCTGGCCCGATATCCCGGTAAAATCAAAGATCTCGTTAAAGCCGAAGATCAATACGTCATGCTGCTGGAAACGGATCAAGGCCTATATCAAGTCAAAGCCGACGCCGGCAGCGGCGAAATCGTATATCTGGAGAGAATAGGTTCGTCCGAGGGCGGCAATAAACCCTCTCCAACGCCGACTCCCGAGCCGCCTGCCTCTCCATCTCCTTCTCCTTCACCATCCGTCTCTCCGTCGCCTTCGGGTTCTGCCGGCATTGACGACGATAAATCATCCTCATTTATCGGAGCGGCGAAGGCTAAAAAAATCGCCGCCGCGCATGTACGAGGAACGGCCGAGGACGTCGAGCTTAAAGGAAAGGTCGCGGGAAGCGCCTATTATCTCGTCGAAGTCGAGGTTGAAGGCGGACGGGACGCCGACGTGCAGGTGAACGCCGTATCCGGCGCGATCATGTCGGTGATTTGGGACGACGAAGACGACAAGGAAAGCAACGACGATTCGTAGCTCCTATGTCGTCTTTATTTCTTTCTCATCGTTTTCTAATGTTCTTATCCTGCTCCTCTCATCTTCGGGATTTATTCTATAAGTGTTCGACAAACACGGAGAGGAGAAAGATCATGACGAAAAACAAAAAAAGAACCCTTCTGCTGTCCGCCGCGCTTTTATCGGCGGTCGCGATCGGCGCAGGCGCCGCAACGACAGGGTATGCAGCAAGTGGTGGCGACAAAGGATTAATCGGAGCGAATAAAGCGAAGGAATTGGCGGAGAAAGCAGCTGCCGGCCAAGCCTATCGCGCGGAGCTCGAAAAGGAGCGCGGAATCGTTTATTACGATGTGGACGTTCTGAAGGACCAGCGGGAATACGATGTCCACATCGATGCATACACTGGCAAAACGTTAAAAATAGAAAGAGATGATGACGAGGAGGACGACGATCGCCGAATCTCCGGCGGCAACGCATCCGCTCCATCTCCCTCCCCATCTCCATCTACTTCCGCCCCTTCCGCGGTAAAAACGAAGATTAGCGCCGAGCAAGCTTCCCGAATTGCGACGGACCGCGTCGGCGGTACAGTCGTCCGTTCGAAGCTGGATAAGGATGACGGAGTGCTTCATTACGAAATCGAGCTGAAAACGAGCCGCGGCGAAGCCGAAGTCGAAGTCCATGCCCAGACCGGCAAAATTTTGTCTGTGGATTACGATGATGACGGCTTCGACGATTTTGATGACGACGACCGTTACGACGATTAAATAGAAATTTTCCTCCACAAGCCCTTATATAGCAAACGAATAAAGCCCACAGGCTTGCCGTTTTGCTGTACAAGGGCTTTTTTCGCTGTGGATATTCGATTTTCCCCATAAAACTTATTCACATGTGAACAATCGGAAGAGAAAAAACGAACTTTACACATCCTTGTCGGATCGTATCACATTTTATCAACAATATCTTGTGCTGTGCACAGTTTTCATCCACAAGTTATTGAAATTGTGGATAACAGGGGGAAATTCGTTGAATTTAGAGGCTTTGTCTGCTATGATAAGTCATGTCTTTACCCGTGGATTCGTAATTTTTATCCTCGAATTACTAACACCCTGTGTATAACTTTGTGAACAATTCCCCACATTCGTGGATAACCCTCTTAATAATTCAGGGAATAATGTGGATAACTGGCCGAATTGCGTTCGGCTGAACGTTTTCCGCATATTTTTTGTCCTTGTGAGGAGTTAAAGGAGAGAATTTGTCGTGGACAACCCCAACAATGAAATCTGGCAGCAGGTGTTGTCGGTCATCCAGACGAAGCTAAGCAAGCCCAGCTTCGATACTTGGTTTAAGTCGACGAAGGCTGCGTTCATCAGCGAGAACGCCGTACTCGTCACCGCGCCGACTACCTTTGCCGTGGAGTGGTTGGAAACGCGTTATACGAAGCTCGTCTCCTCGACGATCTCCGACTATATCGGCAGAACCGTCGACGTGAAATTTTCCATCGAAGAGGTTCGCCCGCCCGAGCCCGCCGATCCTGTACCGCAAATCTCGGTTACGCGCGAGGCCGCGCTCGAAGAACCGACTATGCATATGCTCAATCCGAAATATACGTTCGACACGTTCGTCATCGGCGCCGCCAACCGGTTCGCACATGCCGCCTCGCTGGCTGTCGCGGAGCTGCCGGCCAAATCGTACAACCCTTTTTTCATGTACGGAGGCGTCGGACTCGGCAAAACCCATCTCATGCATGCGATCGGCCATTATATATTGGAACATAATCCGCATATGAAGGTTCTGTACTTATCCTCCGAGAAGTTCACGAACGAATTCATCAACGCGATCCGCGACAACCGAGGCGAGAGCTTCCGCAACAAGTACCGCAATATCGACGTGCTGCTCATCGACGATATTCAGTTTCTTGCCGGCAAGGAAGGAACCCAGGAGGAGTTCTTCCATACCTTTAACGCGCTCCATGAGGAACATAAACAGATCGTCATCTCGAGCGACCGCCCGCCCAAGGAGATTCCGACACTCGAAGAACGGCTCCGCTCCCGGTTCGAATGGGGTCTGATCACCGATATTCAACCGCCCGATCTGGAGACCCGGATCGCGATTCTCCGCAAGAAAGCGAAGGCGGAAAATCTCGACATCCCTAACGAAGCGATGATGTACATCGCCAACATGATCGACTCCAACATTCGCGAGCTGGAAGGCGCCTTGATCCGCATCGTCGCTTATTCCTCGCTCACGAATCAGGATATTTCCGCCCATCTGGCGGCCGAAGCGCTGAAGGACATTTTGCCGACGGGCCGCACCCGGCTCATTACGATGCAGGACATCCAGCAGCGGGTCGGCGACTACTACGGGCTTAAGCTGGAAGATTTCAAGGCGCGCAAGCGGACCAAAGCCGTCGCTTTCCCGCGTCAGATCGCCATGTATCTTTCTCGCGAGCTTACCGACTATTCTCTTCCGAAAATCGGAGACGCGTTCGGCGGGCGCGATCATACGACTGTCATTCATGCGCACGAGAAGATTTCGCAGCTGCTTAAGATCGATCAGGACTTGTACAAAATTATCAACAGCTTGACCGAAAAAATTAAAAACTTGACCTGAAAATACACCCAACGCCTGTTCACAACACATCCACATGTGGATAGGCGTTGTTTTCGACCTTTTTCCCACTTATCCACATATTCAGTGCCCCTACTACGACTTATTTTTTAAAACATGCTACAATATACAAAACCGATGAGGTGGATCCATGAAATTCACGATATTGCGCAACGAATTGAACGAAGCGATTCAACACGTATCCAAAGCGGTTGCGTCAAGAGCGACAATCCCGATTTTGAGCGGCATTAAGATCGATGCCGATTTTTCCGGTATTACGTTAACCGCAAGCGATACGGATATTTCAATCCAAAGCTTCATTCCGCTTGAAACCGCGGACAAGACGATCGCTACCGTCGTTAAACCGGGAAGCGTCGTATTGACCGCTAAATTTTTCGTGGAAATCGTTAAGAAGCTTCCTCACGAAGAGGTTCATATGGAAGTCGGCGAACGGTTCCAGACGATGATTACGTCCGGAGCGACCGAGATTCAGCTCGTCGGACTCGATCCCGAAGAATTTCCTGTGCTTCCTTCCTTGACGGAGGAGCAAATCGTGTCGATCCCCGGCGATCTGCTGCGGGATATGATTCGTCAGACGGTATTCGCCGTAACCACCAACGAATCCACTCCGATTTTGACGGGAGTCTTGTGGAACCTGCACGACGGCGTGTACAAATTCGTTGCGACCGACCGTCACCGGTTGGCCAGCCGTCAGATTAGCGTCGATGCGGGAGACGTACGTTTTTCCAACATCGTGATTTCCGGTAAAACGCTGAGCGAGCTCTCGAAAATCGTCCCGGACCAGAACGTAATGGTCGATATCGTCGTGGCCGAAAACCAAGTGCTGTTCAAGCTGGGCAACGTTCTTTTCTATTCGAGAATGCTCGACGGAACTTATCCCGATACTTCCAAGATTATTCCGCAAAGCTTCAAAACAGAACTCGTCCTCAATACAAAGCAGCTCAGCGATTCCATCGACCGGGCTTATTTGCTCTCCCGCGAAGAGAAGACGAACATCGTTCGCCTCGTCACGACGGATAACGGCGGAATCGAAATTTCGTCCAGCTCGTCCGAGCTCGGGAAAGTAACGGAACAGCTCAGCGTCAGCGCTATGCGCGGGGAACCGCTGAAAATCGCTTTTAACTCCAAATATATGCTTGACGTTCTGAAAGTCATCGACAGCGAAGAGCTTTTTATCGGCTTTAACGGGTCTATGAGCCCGATCATTATCCGTCCGAACGATCACGAGCTCAGCTTGCATCTCATTCTTCCTTACCGGACGACGAATTGAGGCGAAGCGGATGAAGAGCATCGGAATCTCGACCGAATACATTACGCTCGGGCAATTCCTCAAGCTGGCGGATTGCATCGGAACCGGCGGCGAAGTGAAATTTTTTCTGCAGGAAAAGCGCGTTCTTGTGAACGGGGAGCCCGATAATCGCAGAGGACGCAAGCTGCGAGTCGGGGATACCGTCGAAGTCGAAGGGTTCGGATCGTTCGCGATCGGAACCCGGTGACCCGGCCGGGGCTGTTTATGCCAGTTGGAGAGTGAGTGTCTAATGCAATTAAAAGCGATGGAGCTGCAAGGCTATCGCAATTACGATTCCGTCAAGCTGACGACAGAAGGCGGCGTCAATATTTTCATCGGACCGAACGCCCAGGGAAAGACGAATTTGCTCGAAGCGATCCACGTGCTGTCGCTTACAAAATCCCATCGCACCTCGAAGGATAAAGAGCTGATCGGCTGGAACAGCTCCTCGGCGGTTATTCGGGCTCAGATGAGCCGCAGGGTTGGCGACGTCAGCCTGGAGCTGCAGCTGTCTGCGCAAGGGAAGAAAGCGAAAGTCAACGGGTTGGAGCAACGCAAGCTGAGTACCTTTGTCGGGACGCTTAACGTCGTGCTGTTCGCACCGGAAGATTTGGATATCGTCAAAGGAGCACCGGGAGTGCGCCGCCGGTTCATGGACATGGAGATCGGCCAGGTGCATCCCGGTTATTTGTACGACATGCAGCAGTATCAGAAAATTCTGCAGCAGCGCAACAACTATCTGAAATCGACCGATATTCGCCGCGCTTCTCCCGAGCTGTTGGAGGTCTGGAACGAACAGCTTGCGCTGACAGGTGTTAAAATGATGCAAAAAAGGAAAAACTTTATCTTACAGCTGCAGAAATGGGCGGAAAAGATCCACGCGGGCATTACCGGCGGAACCGAACATCTGACGGTAGACTATAAACCTTCGTTCGGAACTGCCGACAGCTTGGATAGCCAAGATCAATCTTCTTTATTCGGGCAATTTATGATAAAGTTAACACAGAGCAAGGAACAGGAATTCAGGCGAGGCACGACGCTGACCGGTCCTCACCGCGACGATCTGACGTTCGCCATTAACGGCAAGGACGTACAGTCTTTCGGTTCCCAGGGGCAGCAGCGGACGGCGGCGCTGTCGCTTAAGCTGGCCGAATTGGAATTGATGCACGAAGAGATCGGGGAATACCCTCTCTTGCTGCTCGACGACGTGCTTTCCGAGCTGGATCAGACCAGACAGACCCAACTTATCGAGACGTTTCAGAGCCGCGTACAGACCTTCATCACGACAACCGGATTGGAGAGCGTCAACATGAGCCGGTTGAAGGACGCCTCCATTTTTCATGTGAAGGACGGCCAATTGCTGCGTTAGCGCTAAGGAGGAACTTCGTGTACATCCATCTGGGCGGAGAAAAGATAATTCGAACGTCGCAACTCATCGCAATCTTCGATATTTCGATCGAGCAATCCTCGAAGCTGTCGCGGCAGTTCGTTCTGCATGCGCAGAAGAACAAGGAAGTCGAAACGATCGGAGAAGAAGATCCCAAGTCGATCGTCGTCACGGAGCACAAGGTTTATTACTCTCCGATTTCCACGTCCACTTTGAAGAAGAGGACGCGAATTTTGGAAGGGTAGCTGTTACGTAAAGAAGGCGGTGGAAGGTTTGTCCGTTAATCAACAAAATAGTTACGATGAAAGTCAGATTCAGGTGCTTGAAGGACTGGAAGCGGTTCGCAAGCGTCCAGGCATGTACATTGGTTCGACCAGCGGCAAGGGGCTGCACCATCTCGTATGGGAGGTCGTCGATAACAGTATTGACGAAGCGTTGGCCGGCTATTGCACGCGGATCGACGTCATCATACACGATGATAACAGCATCACCGTCATCGACAACGGCCGGGGCATCCCGGTCGGTTTGAATGCGAAGCTGCAGAAGTCTACGCTTGAAGTCGTTATGACCGTTCTGCACGCGGGCGGCAAATTCGGCGGAGAAGGCTATAAAGTATCCGGCGGTCTGCACGGAGTCGGCGTCTCGGTCGTTAACGCGCTGTCCGAGCAGGTTATCGTTACAGTTAAGCGCGACGGGCGTATCCATCAGCAGGAATACCGCCGCGGCGCTCCGCAATACGACCTGAAAGTCATCGGGGAGACGGAAGAGACCGGAACTCAAACGAGGTTCAAGCCGGATCCGGAGATTTTTACCGAGACGACAATTTACGATTACGAGACTCTCGTCGGCCGGATTCGCGAGCTGGCATTCCTCAACAAAGGGATTCAGATTACGCTCACCGACGAGCGCACCGATATGCACGATTCGTTCCACTACGACGGGGGCATCGTGGAGTTCGTCAAGTATTTGAACAAGACGCGCGAGCCGCTGCACGAGCAGCCGATTTACGTCGAAGGCGCGAAGGATCATATTCATTGCGAAGTCGCGATGCAGTATAACGACGGCTATTCCGAGAATTTGTATTCTTTCGCGAACAATATCAATACGCATGAAGGCGGAACGCACGAGTCTGGCTTCAAGAGCGCTTTGACCCGGATCATTAACGACTATGCGCGGAAAATGGGCTTCGTGAAGGAAAGCGAGTCCAACCTGTCGGGCGACGATGTGCGGGAAGGCTTGACGGCGATTATCTCCGTGAAAATTCCCGAGCCTCAGTTCGAAGGACAGACGAAGACGAAGCTCGGCAACAGCGAGGTTCGCGGCATCGTCGAGTCGTTTTTCAGCGAGAAGCTGCTGCAATTTCTGGACGAGAACCCTTCCGTAGCCCGCAAAATTATGGAGAAGGGTTTGCAGGCGGCCAGAGCGCGGGAAGCGGCGCGCAAGGCGCGGGAATTGACGCGGCGCAAGAGCGCGCTTGAAGTTAGCTCGCTGCCGGGCAAGCTGGCGGATTGCTCCTCCAAGGACGCCGCGATCTCCGAGCTGTACATCGTCGAAGGGGACTCCGCGGGCGGATCGGCCAAGCAGGGCCGCGATCGTCATTTCCAGGCGATCCTGCCTCTGCGGGGGAAAATACTGAACGTAGAAAAAGCTCGTCTGGATAAAATTTTGTCCAACCTGGAGATTCGGGCGATGATTACGGCGCTCGGCACCGGGATTAGCGACGACTTCGATATTACGAAAGCTCGTTATCACAAGATCATCATCATGACCGATGCCGACGTCGACGGGGCGCACATTCGGACATTGCTCTTGACGTTCTTCTATCGCTTCATGCGCAAGCTGATCGAGGAAGGATACGTCTACATCGCTCAGCCGCCGCTGTTCAAGATTGAGCGGAACAAGACGGTTCGCTATGCGATGAACGAGAAGCAGCGGGACGAAGCGATCGCCGAGTTCGGAGAAGGCGCCAAGCTGAACATTCAGCGGTACAAAGGTTTGGGAGAAATGAATGCGGATCAACTGTGGGAGACGACGATGGACCCGTCCAGCCGGACGATGCTGCAGGTGCGCATCGAAGACGCGATCAAAGCCGACCTCATGTTCGATACGTTGATGGGCGATAACGTCGAGCCTCGACGCGAGTTTATTCAACAGTACGCTCGATACGTTAAAAATTTGGACGTATAAGCGCAAGATCAGACAGGGGGTATCTCTCGAGGGAGATACCCCCTGCGGGTTACGATTTGCGTTTGCGAGGTTTGAAGCGACCGTAGGCGGTGGCATAAGCGTACATTTTGCGGAAGATGGATTTATCGGGAAGCTTCTTGAACAAGAAGGGATCCGGCAGCGTATTGACTTCGAGTATCCAGGTCTTATGCTGCTCGTCGACGGCGATGTCGATGCCGATTTCTTTTAATCTCGGATATTTTCGTTCCAGGGCCTCGGCGACGGAGACTCCGAGCTTGCGCAGCCGAGCTTCGAATGAACGCCGCTGATTGGGTGACAAATGCGCGGACATCAGAGCTGGAACCGACTTCGGAGTGCCCCCGGCATGGTAGTTGGTAACGATTTTGCGAGGATGGGCGACGCGTCCGATCATCCCTGTCGTTTCCCAAGAGGCTTGAGGATTTTTCTGCACCATGACCCGGAGATCGAATCTTCTGCCGTGGTGTTTCAGTAGATGGATGCCTTGTTGGCTTAAATAACTCTTCGGCTTCTTCACCGACAGCAGTTTGCGAAACAGATCGTCGAACGTCGGAAATTCATATTTGGTTTCTCCGGATTGCAGGCGGTACGGGGATGACGAAGCAGGATGCTTCTCGATTCGAATTACGCCTCGTCCGAACGTTCCGTTGATCGGTTTGACATAGATCATTTCATATTTCTCAAGCATTCGTTCCACGGTGAGTCGGTCGAACCCGTCGCTATCGGGAATGTAACCTTTAAGGCTGGGGTCGGCAAGCAGGACTTCAGTTTTGGCCCGTTTGCTGCGTACGCGCTGAATGGACATGCGGGTTCATCCAACCTTTCCCTTTGGCAATATGGTATAATGGAGTCATTGCATATTTACTAATCTATGACGGTATACGCCTTGCGGTGTACAGATTCGCAAGCGCGTTCTGCTTGTATATTCGTTAAGGAGGATCTTCATGTCGGAAGAACAACGCTCCCAGCTTCGCGATCGCGATATCGGGGTCGAGATGCGGGAATCGTTCATGGATTATGCCATGAGCATTATCGTCAGCCGGGCTTTGCCGGACGTTCGCGACGGGTTGAAGCCGGTTCAAAGACGGATTCTGTACGCTATGTCAGAGCTGGGAATGGCGCCGGACAAGCCTTACAAGAAATCGGCCAGAATCGTCGGAGAAGTTATCGGTAAGTACCACCCTCACGGTGATTCCTCGATCTACGAAGCGATGGTTCGCCAAGCGCAGGATTTCTCTCTTCGCTACATGCTGGTCGACGGTCACGGCAACTTCGGTTCGATCGACGGCGACTCCGCAGCCGCGATGCGGTATACCGAAGCTCGGTTATCCAAGATCGCGATGGAGATGCTCCGCGATATCAACAAAGAAACGATCAACTACCAGCCTAACTACGACGGCGAAGAGATAGAGCCTGTTGTACTGCCGGCCAGGTTCCCGAACCTGCTTGTGAACGGCACGACAGGCATCGCTGTCGGTATGGCGACAAATATTCCGCCTCACAACCTCAAGGAAGTGATCGAGGGCACGCAAGCGCTGCTGCGCGATCCGGAGCTGACGCCGTACGATTTGATGGAATACGTCAAAGGGCCGGACTTCCCGACAGCCGGTCTTATTCTTGGCCGCGTCGGAATCCGCCAAGCCTACGCAACGGGACGCGGTTCGGTAACGATGAGAGCTCGTGCGACGATTGAAGAGAATAACGGCAAAGCCCGTATTCTCGTTCACGAGATTCCGTATCAAGTTAACAAGGCGAGACTCGTCGAGAAGATTGCCGAACTGGTGCGCGAGAAGAAGATCGACGGCATTACCGATCTTCGCGACGAATCCGACCGCAACGGCATGCGGATCGTTATCGAGCTGCGCCGCGATGTGACGCCGACGGTCGTGCTCAACAACCTCTACAAGCAGACGCAGATGCAGACGAGCTTCGGCGTAAACATGCTTGCGCTGGTTAACAACGAACCTAAGGTGCTTAACCTGAAGGACGTGCTTCACAACTATATCCAGCATCAGGTCGAAGTTATTCGCAGACGTACGGAATACGATCTGAAGAAAGCGGAAGCCAGAGCCCACATTCTCGAAGGTCTGCGCATCGCGCTCGATCATCTGGACGAAGTCATCGCGTTGATCCGCGCTTCCCAGACGACGGAGGAAGCCCGCGAAGGCTTGATGACGCGCTTCGGACTGTCGCACGACCAGGCGCAGGCCATTCTCGAAATGCGCTTGCAGCGCCTGACCGGACTGGAACGGGAGAAGATCGAGCAGGAGTATGCCGAGCTGCTTGCGAAGATCGCCGAGTACAAAGCGATTCTCTCCGATCCGCAGCTCGTGAACGATATCATTCACGAAGAGCTTGAGGAGATCAAGCAGAAGTACGGCGATGAGCGCCGTACGGAGATCACGATCAGCGACGAGGAAATTCTCGACGAGGATCTGATTCCACGCGATGACGTCGTCATCACAATGACGCATGCGGGCTATATCAAGCGGCTTCCCGTCTCGACCTATCGCAGCCAGAAGCGGGGCGGAAGAGGCATTATGGGAATGGGGACGAAGGATGAGGATTTCATCGAAAATCTGTTCATCTCCAATACCCATCACTACTTGCTGTTCTTTACGAACAAGGGCCGCGTATTCCGGATGAAGGCTTACGAGATTCCGGATCTCAGCCGAACGGCGAAAGGAACCCCGATCATCAACCTGATCCAGATTGAGCAGGGAGAGACGATCAACGCGGTGATTCCGGTCGAATCGTTCGAGCCGAATCAATTTCTCTTCTTTGCGACCCGGAACGGAATCGTCAAGAAGACGCCTCTCGACGACTACGCGAACATTCGCAAAGTCGGTCTAATCGCGATTTCCTTGCGAGAGGATGATGACCTGATCGGCGTTAAGCTGACGGACGGCTCCCGAGAAATCGTAATGGGAACGAGCCAGGGCATGTCCATTCGTTTCTCCGAGGACGACGTTCGCGCTATGGGGCGTTCGGCAACGGGCGTGAAGGGCATTCAACTGGACGATAACGATAAAGTGATCGACATGGACGTCGTCGAGCCGGAGCAGGACGTGCTGATCGTAACGTCCAAAGGCTACGGCAAACGGACGCCTATGACCGAATATCGCATTCAGACTCGTGGCGGCAAAGGCATCAAAACATTGAACGTAACGGATAAAAACGGAGAAATCGTCGGCTTGAAGGTCGTTCATGACGAAGAAGATCTGATGATTATGACTTCCTCCGGAACGCTGATCCGTACGAGCATGTCCGGCATCAATACGATGGGCAGAATCACTCAAGGCGTTAAGCTGATCAATATTCGCGACGAAGATTCCGTAGCTACCGTAGCTCGGGCTCCAAGAAGCGAGGACGATGCAGATTCTGAACAGATGGAGCTTGATGGCGAAGGAGCAGGAGAAGACAGCTAACCGGCTGTCTTCTTGTTCTCGCTAGGCAACGGCGGATAAGGAGATGCGGCATGCCGACCATTCCGATTACACAGATACAATTAGGCGATCGTCTGAGCAGCGATGTTCAGACCGCTCTTGGGAGCGTGCTTTTGCAGGAAGGACGCGTATTGTCGGAGAGGGATATGGAAATTCTTCAGGCTTTCCTTATTCCTAGCATAGAGGTTGTTCGCAACGGGCTCGAGGAGTCTGCCGCGGAAGAAAATCCGAACGAAATCGCGGCGACTGCCGAAACTAAGCTGACTATGCTGCAGCAGGAATTTCTGCTGATGGAGAAGCAGTTGCAGCGTACGATTTCCATGGTAAGCTCCGGTCAGAAAATTCCCGTTCTCGATCTGCGCAATGGATTAACCGCCTTGATCGGGCATATGCATGATTACAACGTGTTAACCTTCTCTGTCCCCCTTTCACTTGGGGATCCGAATATCCTCATTCGCAACAGTATCCTGTGCGCGATGACTTCCTACCAGCTCGCCAAGTGGAATAAGTTCCCCGAGAAGGATTGGCTGCCGATTGCCATGGCCGGATTGCTTCACGATATCGGCAACGTTAAGGTGGATCCGGCGATTTTCAACAAGCCGTCCGGGCTGACAGCGGAAGAGATTCAGGAAATGAGACAGCACACCGTATACGGATTTAAGCTGCTTGAAGGGATTGCGTCTTTTAATCAAGGCATATGGCTCGCGGCGCTGCAGCATCATGAACGGATTGACGGCAGCGGCTATCCGCTGAAGGTCAAAGGGGAGAAAATTCACCCTTACGCCAAGATCGTCGCGATTGCCGACATGTACCATGCGATGACGTCCAATCGGAAGTATCGCAAAGCCGAGTCTCCGTATCTCGTTCTTGAAGAGCTTCATGCGGGATCTTTCGGCAAGCTGGATCCGCTGTATGTGCAGACTTTTATCGAGAGGACGACACAGTTCCATAATGGCGTATTCGTTAAGCTTAATGACGGACGCATCGGGGAAATCGTCTTTACGGACAGACAGAATCCGACCCGTCCGATGATCTCGATCAATGGACAGATCGTTAATCTGGGATTGAATCGCCAATGGCATATTGTCGAAGTGTTCTCCACGAAATAATCTATAAGTAAATACATGTTATCGGCTTGAGATGAAGAGACGCCGTATTCGGTTGTATGCTTTCGGGTGAAGGCATAGGACAGAATCGGTGTCTCTATCTTCATATATTGGAGGAGAACGGGGATGGGTCAAGGGGTATGGGCGATCTCCTATTGGGAATTATCGCTGAGAATCGTATTGTCCGTAGCTGCCGGCGGCTTAGTCGGATTGGAGCGGGAGTGGAGCAATCGAGCTGCCGGCTTTCGGACTCATATTCTGGTATGCGTAGGCGCTACGGCGATTATGCTGCTGTCCATTTACGGTTTCTCCCAATTCGCGGATGAGTTGAACGTCAGGATGGATCCTGCGCGGCTTGCCGCACAGGTAATTAGCGGCATCGGGTTTCTCGGAGCGGGCGCGATTATGCGCAACGGATTTACAATCTCGGGGCTGACTACCGCGGCTTCGCTGTGGGTTGTGGCAGCGATCGGGCTATGCGTGGGCGCCGGCTTCTACTTCGTTTCTCTTCTAACGACCTTTTTCGTTCTGTTCTGCTTGTTCCTCCTTAATCGCTGGGAGAAGAAGTTTTTCACCGTAAAGCGTAAAATGAAAATGGAAATGAAGATCGGCTGTCGGGCAGGTCGCGTAAACGAAGTCGTGAAGTTGATCGAAGATAACGGAATCGTCATTGTAGATATGGCGGTGAATAAAGAGGAGCACTTGTTCGGTTCAGATAAAAGAGAGTCCTGCGTCAAAATTCATCTTACCGTCAAAGTATCCAGTGCAAGCATACTCGTACATTTCGTTGATCAATTGGCGGTTCATCCCGACGTTCAATCGTTCCAGCAAAGCGCTCCGAATTCGGGGTAATCCGAGCAGTTGGACGAGAAGCTATCTTTAGTAAAGAGAACAGCCCCATTCAGAAACAGCGAGACGATTTCATCACGTTGGCTTCTGTAGGGGCATCTTTTTAGTCCGGAGGGTATTTGGCAACGCGCCGGCCTCTTCATCCTTTTTCGCCGAGAAGCTTAAAATTTGCCGTACAACAATCGTCTTCCGAGCTCCAGTCGCGCTTCGAGTTCGATTCTGTTTTTGCATTCTTCGCAGCAATGCAATCCTTTGCGGTTTCGTTTCACATGGTCGTAGACTTGAGTCCCCTCGATGGCATAAAACGTGCGTTTGCAACAATAACATGTGGTACGAAACCGAAAAACTCCATCAATTTGCTCCTGCATCGAATCCCTCCCGTCAACCATAACAGGTTCAATCCTATTGACGTGGTCCTCCCGGCGCGCTATAACTGAATACAAAATGAAATAACACACTGTATTATTTTATTTTAGTACACTGTGCTTTTTAAAACAAGGGAGCGGTTATCATTGCCGAAAATCGTGGACCACGAGCAACAAAGAAAACGGATCGCCGAGTCAGCATGGAGCATTATTGAGGAAAAAGGGATCGAACATGCGTCCATCCGTGCCGTCGCCGCGGCTGCAGGTTTGTCGCCCGGAGCCTTGCGGCACTATTTTTCAACGCAGGACGAGCTGTTGTTATTTATCGTGGATTACTATTTGACAAGGGGAGTTGACAGGGCGGCAGAGGGGTTGGTAATAAGCCATATTCCGATAAAGGCTGCGAAGGAAGTTGTGTTACAACTGCTCCCTATGGATGCGGAAAAACGAACGGCTGTCGGCGTCTGGTGGATCTTCGCCATCCGTTCCCTCAGGAGTGAGGCGTTGCAGACTAAAAAAGACGAACTGACGGACGGACTCCATTACCTGACGAAAGCCGTCCTTGAAATTCTAGCTCAGGCGCAGCTTCTGCCCGCTGTGGTGGACATCCAACTCGAAACGCTAAGATTGGCCGCGCTGATAGAAGGCTTGACGATAATGGCAATGCTTCGCCCAGAGCTCTACGCATCGGAGACTATTGAGCAGATCGTCATCCTCCATATCCGAGAGCTATGCTCGCATGGTACGGCTACGGATGGATGAGCCTATAGAAAATGCCCTCTCGCCGTCACTTATCGTTATATCAAACAAATACTAATGAATATCTCGGGGAACTAATTGTTATTTCGTTTGTTCACTTCAATCGCAATGAACTCCGGCAAATAATTGGGAGTACAGCCCTTTGATACCATTTCATCTTTATAAAGCCCCATTTTTTCACCAAGTTGAATACAACGTGCCCGATTCTTTTGATCATAAACGCCAATCCAGCCTGCGGTGAAATTCATAGCCCATTGAACTTCCGGTTCTTCCTGCGTAATCTTAGCTTCAATTGCAGATAGCAGTCTGCGTTGTTATCAGGCGGTGTTTGTCCAGTCCATCTCAATCGCGCATTATAATACCAGAAGGTACGCCTTTGAAGAGCAGAAGGGCTATTTTCCCATAACTCCATCAAAGCAATTGTCTTCTTGTCTTTGGTGAGCTGATTAGCCATTAACCAATCCATTAAGTTATTTCGCTCATCGAAGGTGTGAATCTGCATATCCGTATCAAGCTTATTTAGCACATCTTCTGAAAGAAGTTTTTTGTCCATAATTAAAATTGCCAATAGTCTGGGCAAAAACTCTTCGGTTGACCAAAGTTCCACAGCTAGTTCGTGATCTGTTTTAATGTCCTTCGCGATTTTTCTTAAGTCGCCTAGCTTAGTTTTACTATTGATCTGTGACAGAATGTTTTCTGCTTTTGAAGAGCGTTTCATTTCGGTGCCTTTATTCTTATTCATCTGACACAACTCCTTTATTAAAAAATATGCCCTCGGCGCGATCTATCAATAACTTAATTTCGCTATAAGTCTTATTGCATACAATTGTACCATTACAAATTTTAAAAGAAGCTATTCATTTCGCCGTTACCTATGGTGAGGTGCTTCGTATCCCTATTCTATGGCCCTAAAAATGAGCAAAAGTAACTCGTAAAAAGTTTTTTGAAAAAGTGCTTGCATCGTATAATCGTATGTGATACATTATTAAGGTCGCTGTTGACGCGGTGACGAGATAAGAAACACCGATTGTTCTTTG
>Ga0256896_1000285_pt1 | contig 16371 bp, 15 predicted proteins | sample MC6MC0669MT_FD_190205 | JGI IMG/M metagenome (GOLD analysis project Ga0256896, IMG submission 190205) | Metatranscriptome of enriched soil aggregate microbial communities from Iowa State University, Ames, United States - MC6-MC0669-MT... | ecosystem: Environmental > Terrestrial > Soil >... | reverse complement strand
CTCAAACGCAACCATATCGGCTTCACTGCAACTGCGACGGGAATGACGGCAAACAACCGTTCATTGAAGAAGGGGACGTTGGCGCCGAACAGCGCCAACAGAATCACAAACCAGCTAGCGAGAGAGACATCCATTCGCGATCAGTCGAACGTCGACCGGATCACGAAGCAAGTGTCTTGACGATAGCGGCGGCACAAGCGGTCATCAGCGGACCAGGAACCAGACCGAGCAGCAATACCGCAGCGCCGTTGACACTTAGCGCAACGCTCATGTCCTTGGTCGCGACGATCTCCGATTTATCCAGCGGTTCGTCGAAGTACATGACCTTGACCACACGCAGATAGTAGTAAGCACCGATCAGCGAGAAGAACACGGCAACGATCGACAGCCAGATTTGACCTGTGCTCAACACGGCTTGCAGTACCGACAATTTTGCGTAGAAACCGACAACCGGCGGCACACCGGCCAGCGAGAACATCAACAGCAAGGTCACCAATGCAAACCACGGGCTGCGTTGATTAAGACCTTTGAAGTCATCGATATTTTCTGCTTCAAAGCCGGCACGCGACAACAACATGATTACGCCGAACACGCCCAATGTCGTCAGTACATAGGTAACTGTGTAGAACATCGCGGCGCTGTAGCCGTTCGTGCTGGAACCATCAGCGCCGGTCACGATACCCGACAACAAACCGAGCAAAATGAAGCCCATTTGCGAAATGGTCGAATACGCCAGCATGCGTTTGATATTCGTTTGCACGATCGCGGTGATATTACCGATCGCCATCGACAGCACAGCCAGTATCGTGAGCATCTGCTGCCAGTCAATCGACAGCGAAGGCAGACCTTCGACCAGCAAACGAATCACGATGGCAAACGTTGCAATCTTCGGTGCGCCACCCAACAGCAATGTCACTGCGGTCGGTGCACCTTGATAGACGTCAGGCACCCACATATGGAATGGTACGACACCGAGCTTGAACGCAAGGCCGGCCACGACGAACACCAGCCCGAACACCAGAACAGGTTTGTTGACGCTACCGGTTGCAATTGTTTTTGCCACTTCATTCAGGTCAAGCGAACCGGTTGCGCCGTACAGCATCGAAATACCGTAAAGCAGGAAACCGGAAGCCAGCGCACCCAGCACGAAGTACTTCATTGCGGCTTCAGTCGAAGTTGCGTTATCGCGGCGCAATGCAACCAGTGCATACAACGACAGCGACATCAACTCTAGACCCAGATAAATGATCAGGAAATTGTTCGCCGAGATCATTACCATCTGACCGAGCAAAGAGAACAATGCGAGGATGTAGAACTCACCGCCCAGATGGCTGTTGAGCATCTGGCGATCCGTTGCGTACTGACGCGAATAAATCAGTGTCAAACCGACGGCGATATACGAAAACACTTTAAGCATGTTCGACATCGGGTCAGACACGAACATATTGCTGAACGTATAAACGGTAGTGCCAGCGTTGAAATCACCCAGGTTGATCGCGCCGCAAATTACCAGAGTAATCAGCGACAGCGCGTAGGTGATGTGGCGTTTGCCGTGCGACAAAAACAAGTCGATCAGCAAAATCGCCGCAATCGCTACAGCGAGGATAATTTCAGGAGAGGCTGGTATCAGATTCAGATTATTCATTTTGTCGCAGTTAGTGTGCGTTCAGTTGCGCGATTGCGTAGCCGTTCATCAATTGATTTTGGAAATCGCGACATGCTTGAGCAAGTCGGAAACGGAAACCTGCATCGCATCGGTGAATGGTGCCGGATACAGGCCCATCGCCAACACGGCAATCGCGAGCAAACCTAGCATCAGGAATTCGCGTTTGTTGATATCGGTCAGCTCTTCCACATGATGATTGGTAATAGCGCCGAAGATCACGCGCTTGACCAGCCACAGCGAATACGCTGCGCCCAGAATCAACGCGGTAGCAGCCAGCAGACCGATCCAGAAGTTGAACTTGACCGCGCCGAGAATGACCATGAATTCACCGACGAAACCTGACGTCGCTGGCAAGCCGGCATTACCCATCGAAAACAGCACGAACAACGCAGCAAACTTCGGCATCTTGTTCACGACGCCACCGTAATCGGCAATGTTACGAGTATGCATGCGGTCATACAACACACCGATACACAGGAACATTGCACCGGAGACAAAACCGTGCGAAATCATTTGCACGATACCGCCCTGCACTGCCATATCGTTAAACGTGAAGAAGCCCAGCGTCACGAAGCCCATGTGCGCAATCGACGAATACGCAACCAGTTTTTTCATGTCGGTTTGCACCAGCGCAACCAGGCCGATATAGATCACGGCGATCAGCGACAACGTGATGATGAAGCCGGACAGATAATGACTTGCATCAGGTGTAATCGGCAACGAGAAACGCAGGAAACCATAAGCGCCGAGTTTCAACATGATCGCAGCCAGCACGACGGAGCCGCCGGTCGGCGCTTCAACGTGAGCGTCCGGCAACCAGGTATGTACCGGCCACATTGGAACCTTGACAGCAAACGCCATGAAGAACGCGAGGAAAATCAGAATCTGCGCATCCATCGGCAACGGCAATGTATGCCAAGTCAGGATATCGAAGCTGTGACCGGACTTGAAGTACAGGTACAGCAACGCGATCAGCATCAACAACGAACCGAGGAACGTGTACAGAAAGAACTTGATCGATGCATAGACACGATTCGGACCACCCCACACACCGATGATAATGAACATCGGAATCAGCGTCGATTCGAAGAAGACGTAGAACAACAAGCCATCCAGCGCGCAGAACACGCCGATCATCAGACCCGACAGAATCAGGAATGCGCCCATGTACTGAGCAACACGCTTCTCGATCACTTCCCAAGCTGCGATCACGACAAAAATCGTGATAAAAGCGGTTAGAACGACAAACCACATCGACAGACCGTCGACACCCAGCGAATAGTTGATATTGAAAATATCAATCCATTTTGCTTTCTCGACGAACTGCATGCCGTGCGCAGTATTGTTGAATTGCGAAACCAGCGGCAGCGTCGCCAGAAAGCTGACGATCGAACCGACTAGCGCCACAGTGCGCGACACTTTAGGGTTGTCGTCACGACCAAAGGCCAGCACGAAGATACCAAAGGCAATCGGTAACCAGATCGCGAGGCTCAAGAGGGGAAATGTTGACTGCATCATGTTTTATATTTGCTTTATTCCGCTAACTTATTTGGCGAACGAAGGGAACGGCAGGAAATAAATCAGGAAACCCAGCACGCCGAGAATCATGACAAACGCATAGTGATAGATGTAGCCGGTTTGCAGCACACGAATCACACGCGAGAACCAACCAACAACCTTCGCGCTTCCGTTGACGAGCAAGCCGTCAATCAACGTTTTGTCGCCAACACGGGACAAGCCGCCACCAAGCAGACGTGCACCGCCGGCCCAGAAGAAGTCATTGAATTTATCCATGTAATACTTGTTGTCCAGCAGCGTGTGAATTGCGTGGAACTTGCTGTAGAACCATGCAGGTACGCGTGGATTGATCATGTAGCAGTAATATGCACTCGCCACACCACCCAACGCCAGCCAGAACGGCAATGTCGTCAAGCCATGCAATGCCATTGCCATCGCGCCATGGAATTCTTCATGCAGACTTTCCATCGCACCGTGCGACTCGCCAACGGTAATCACGCCATTGAAGAAGCTGCCGTGCAACATCGGTTCGATCGCAATGTAGCCGATGATGACCGAAGGGATTGCCAACAAGATCAGCGGCAACGTCACCACCCATGCGGATTCGTGCGGTTTCTGACCCGGTGCCAAACCATGATGTTCTTCATCGTGGCCATGATCGTCGTGTGCATCATGTGCGTGATGATCATCATGATGATCCGCAGCTTTTGCATGCGCATGGTCATCGTGATGTGCATGTTCCTTGCCGAAACGCTCTTCGCCGTGGAACACCAGGAAGTACATACGGAACGAGTAGAACGCAGTGACAAATACGCCAGCAAGTACAGCGAAATTGGCAAATCCGGCGCCGGCAATATGCGTCGCATGTACCGCTTCGATAATGCTGTCTTTCGAATAGAAGCCGGAGAACAGCGGCGTACCGATCAATGCCAGCGAACCCAGCAATGATGTGATCCAGGTAATCGGCATGTATTTGCGCAAGCCACCCATGTTGCGGATGTCTTGGTCATGGTGCATACCGATGATCACAGAGCCAGCCGCCAGGAACAGTAACGCCTTGAAGAACGCGTGGGTCATCAAGTGAAACACGGCAACCGAGTAAGCCGAAGCACCGAGCGCAACCGTCATGTAACCCAATTGCGACAGCGTCGAGTAAGCAACCACGCGCTTGATATCGTTCTGGATGATGCCGAGGAAGCCCATGAACAATGCCGTGATCGAACCGATGATCAAGATGAACGACAGTGCCGTATCAGACAGTTCAAACAACGGCGACATACGCGTCACCATGAAGATACCTGCGGTCACCATCGTTGCCGCGTGAATCAGCGCCGAAATCGGGGTCGGGCCTTCCATCGAATCAGGCAACCAGACATGCAGCGGGAACTGCGCCGACTTACCCATCGCGCCGATAAACAGGCAGATACAGGCAACCGTCAACAACATCCAGTCTGTACCTGGCAGCATCAATTGCGCCAGTTCGTCTTTCTTCGCAAATACTTCGGTGTAGTTCATCGAACCGGCATACGCCAACAACAAACCGATACCGAGAATGAAGCCGAAGTCACCGACACGGTTGACCAGAAACGCTTTCATGTTTGCAAAGATCGCGGTCGGTTTGGTGTACCAGAAACCGATCAGCAGATACGACACCAAACCTACCGCTTCCCAACCGAAGAACAGTTGCAGGAAGTTGTTGCTCATGACCAGCATCAACATCGAGAACGTAAACAGCGAGATATACGAGAAGAAGCGGTTATAACCTTCGTCCTCTTCCATGTAGCCGATCGTATAGATATGCACCATCAGCGACACGAATGTCACGACGCACATCATCATTGCGGTCAGGCTATCGACCAGGAAGCCGACTTCAAGTTTTAGTCCGGCAACCGTCATCCACGTGTACAACGTACCGTTATATGACGCGCCATCGAGCACCTGCAAAAACGTATGCGCAGACAGAATGAACGCAATCAATACACCAAGAATCGTCACGGTATGCGACGTCTTGCGACCGATCAAATTGCCGAAAAATTTAGTACCGAACAAGCCCGCAATCATCGAACCGACTAGCGGTGCCATCGGTACGATTAAAAGAAGGTTAGGGTTAAGTTGCCCCGCCATGATGAACCTTATCGTTTTATTGTTTGGGAATCAGCCTTTGAGGCTATCGAGATCTTCAACATTGATGGTGTCCAGAGTACGGAACAACGACACCAGAATGGCGAGACCAATCGCAGCTTCGGCAGCAGCTACCGTCAAGATGAAGAAAACAAAAATTTGACCAGCAGCGTCACCCAAGAAATAGGAGAACGCGACAAAATTCATGTTCACCGCCAACAGCATCAATTCAATTGCCATGAGCAAAATAATGATGTTCTTGCGATTCAGAAAAATACCAACGATCGAGATCGCGAAAAGAATCGCGCCCAAGATCAGATAATGTACGAGCGATAACTCCACAGCACTCCCCTTACTTTTGTTCTGCTGCAGGTGCAGCTGCTGGTTGATCGCCATTGGCGCGAGTAGAGTCCGACTTCATCTTGACGATGCGCAGACGATCCGCGGATTTAACCTTGACTGCATCACCCGGCGCAAAGTACTTGCTGTCCTTGCGGCGACGCAATGTCAACGCAACGGCGGCAACGATCGCAACCAGCAGCAACAGTGCTGCCAGTTCAAACGCATACAGATACTGCGTATAAATCAGTTTACCGAGTTCCTTAGTGTTGCCGATGTTGGCGGACGCTTCAGGCACTTGGGTGCTGGCTCGCCAGAATCCGCGGAACAATACGGCTGCCATTTCGAGCACGATCACGACACCGATCGAAGCCGCCAATGGGAAGTAACCCCAGAAGCCCTCGCGAATCTTGCCGAGATTGATATCGACCATCATCACGACGAACAGGAACAGCACCATGACCGCGCCGACATATACCAGCACCAGCACGATCGACAGGAATTCTGCCTTCAACAACATCCACAGCGCCGCTGCGGAACAGAACGACAGCACCAGATACAAGGCGGCATGCACCGGATTGCGATCGGTGATGACTCGTGTAGCAGCGAATACGAGAATCGCCGAGAACACATAAAACAGTACAGTTGTAAATTCCATAGTCAGCCAAAAGTCAGCGAAATGCCGCCGATATTATTCAAATCAACGATAGGCCGCGTCTGCGGACCGTGCTGCTGCAATTTCAGGTTCGAAACGATCACCAACTGCCAGCAACATTTCTTTGGTGTAGTACAGATCGCCACGCTTCTCGCCGTGATATTCCAGAATGTGTGTTTCAACAATCGAATCGACCGGGCAGGACTCTTCGCAGAAACCGCAGAAAATACATTTGGTCAGATCGATGTCGTAACGTGTGGTGCGACGCGAGCCGTCATCACGCTGTTCCGATTCGATGGTGATTGCCATCGCGGGACATACCGCTTCACACAGTTTGCAGGCGATACAACGCTCTTCCCCATTCGGATAGCGACGCAATGCGTGCAAGCCACGGAAACGCGGCGATTGCGGCGTCTTTTCTTCCGGGAACTGCACGGTGATCTTGCGCGCAAACATGTAGCGACCAGTCAACGCCAAGCCTTTTAACAGCTCGCGCAACATCAAACTACCGAAAAAATCCTTAATTGCTTCCATCTTGGCTTCCCTTTTTGCTCAGCCTTGCTGCATTAATTCCAGATATTCCATGGCGTTTTCATCCAGATCGCAACGATCAACAGATAGATCAACGTCAACGGAATAAACACTTTCCAGCCCAGGCGCATGATTTGGTCATAGCGGTAACGTGGGAACGATGCACGAAACCAGATAAACAGGGTGACGACGAACAATGTCTTCGCACCGAGCCAGATCCAGCCCGGAATCCATGTGAATGGCGCAATATCGAAAGGTGCCGACCAGCCGCCCAGGAACATCAGCGATGCCATGATCGAAATCAGCCACATGTTCGCGTATTCAGCCAGGAAGAACATCGCAAACGACATACCCGAATATTCAACCATGTGACCGGCGACAATCTCGGATTCGCCTTCCACCACGTCAAACGGGTGACGATTCAATTCAGCCGTACCCGACACGATGTACACGACAAACATCGGCAACAGCGGCAGCCAATTCCATGACAGGAATGTCAGTCCCATATCGGCGAAATGGCCTTTGGTCTGTGTCAGCACGACGTCGGTAAGATTCAGACTGCCCGACACCAGCAACACGATCACCAGCACAAAGCCCATTGCGATCTCATACGACACCATTTGTGCCGAAGCACGCATCGCACCGAGGAACGCATATTTGGAGTTGGATGCCCAGCCGGCAACGATAACGCCATAAACTTCCAGCGATGTAATCGCCATCACGAACAGCAAACCAGCGTTCACGTTCGCAAGCGCCGTTTCCGGTCCAAACGGAATTACTGCCCACGCTGCCAGCGACGGCATGATAGTCATGATTGGCGCAATAACAAACAACGCCTTGCTGGATTTCGACGGAACGACGATTTCCTTCAGCAGCAACTTCACGCCGTCGGCGATCGGTTGCAACAAACCTGCAGGACCTACACGATTCGGTCCGAGACGCACGTGCATCCAGCCGATGACTTTACGTTCCCACAGGGTCAGATAAGCGACAGCACCCATCAGCGGAGCAACGACAGCGATGATCTTTACGAGATTCCACACCAGCGGCCAGTAATAGCCGAACCAGCCTTGCCCGGTTGCGTGAACGGTTGCAAAAACTTGATCCATCACGCCTTCTCCACACTGATTGAACCAAACATCGCGCCGAGAGCCGATGTGGATTGATGACCCGCTGCAACGCGTACAACATTGGCAGGCAATGCTGCATCGATTGCTGCAACCAACACCACACTACCCTCGCCTTGTTTGATCTTGACCTGCTCGCCTGTCGCGACGCCGATCTTCTTCGCCAAGTCGGCCGACAACCAGGCTTTTGGCGCTGCGCCGTCGTTTGTTGCCTGCAATGGTGCCGAGCGACGAACGATCGAATCGGTCGCGTAGATCGATACGTCGGCTACACGTTCCAATTGCGATGCGGATGCTCGCGCAGCTTGCAATGCAGCTTTTGCGACATTGTTCAAACGTGGCGACAGATTGGTTTCCGCCGGATTGTTCGAACCCAGAATCTCGTTGCGAATCGCTTCTGAAGTATCGTAATCGAAGCCTTTCAATTCCAGCAGATTGCCCAGCACGCGCAGAACTTTCCAAGCTGGACGCGTATCACCAAGCGGTTTGACCGTACCGTTGAAACTTTGCGCACGACCTTCGGCATTCACATACGTACCAGATGTTTCCGAGAATGGCGCGATCGGCAGCAGCACATCGGCGTAATCATTACCGTGCTTGAATGCCGACATCACGACAACCATGTCGGCCTGATTCAATGCAGCACGTGCAGCTTGCGGATTGGCACTGTCCAGTTCAGGTTCGGTGTTCAACAACACATAGGCTTTACGTGGTTGTGCGAAAGCCTGGGCAGCATTGGCACCGTTCGTGCCTGGCAACGCATTCGCCAGATAACCACCCACCGTGTTCGCCGCTTCAGTCAGGAAGCCAAACTTGGCATCGGTGTTTTGCGCAATCCATTGCGCTGCCGCATGCAACTTCGCTGCTTGCGGATGCTGCAATACGGCGTTGCCCAGCAAGACTGCCTTCGGCTCGCCAGATAACAGGCTCGCCGCGATTTGTTTAGCTTCTGCAGATGCTTCGATATTGTCGAAACCTGTAGGTGCTGCGATGTTCTTAGCTTGCGCCACAGCGACAACTACTTCGCTCAATGCAGCCAACCAGTCGGAAGGCGCCTTGATCATCTTGTTAGCGATAGGCATCAACAGATCGTCGTCGGTCGCATGCAGAACGCTCACGCTTGCGCCGGCCTTAACCGCCAGACGCAGACGCGCTGCCAGCAACGGATGATCTTTACGCAGGAAGGAACCGATCACGAATGCACGTTTCAACGCACCGAATTCAGCGATCGACATACCCAGCCAAGGCGTCACCGACGCGTCCAGCGAGAAGTCGGATTGACGCAGACGGAAATCGACGTTTTCAGAACCGATACCACGCACCAGTTTTTGCAATAACGACAGTTCTTCCAGCGTCGAGTACGGCGCAGCCAGTGCAGCGATCGAATCGGCACCGTGTTCGTGCTTGATGTTGCGCAGACCGTGCGCAACGTATTCCAGCGCCGTTTGCCAATCCGTTTCCTGCCATTTACCGTCTTGCTTGATCATTGGACTGGTCAAGCGTTCATCGCTATTCAATGCGTCGTACGAGAAACGTTCCTTGTCCGAGATCCAGCATTCGTTGACGGCATCGTTTTCCAGCGGCAAAACACGCATGACCTTGCCGGCCTTGACTTGAACAATCAGGTTCGCACCGAGACTGTCGTGTGGACTGACCGATTTGCGACGCGACAATTCCCAGGTACGAGCGCTGTAACGGAACGGCTTCGATGTCAATGCGCCAACCGGGCACAGATCGATCATGTTACCGGACAGCTCGGAATCGACTGTTTTGCCAACGAACGACGTGATTTCTGCGTGCTCGCCACGACCCAGCATGCCGAATTCCATCACGCCGGCAATCTCTTGACCGAAACGAACGCAACGTGTGCAGTGAATGCAACGCGTCATTTCTTTCATCGAAATCAACGGGCCGACGTCTTTCGGTACGACGACACGTTTTTCTTCTTCGTAACGCGATGCGGAATCACCATAACCGACTGCCAGATCCTGCAATTGGCATTCGCCGCCTTGATCGCAAATCGGGCAATCAAGCGGGTGATTGATCAGCAGGAATTCCATCACGCCTTTTTGCGCCTTGACCGCTTTTTCGCTATTCGAGCGAACGATCATGCCCTGGCTGACCGGCGTCGCGCAGGCTGGCAACGGCTTCGGTGCTTTTTCAACCTCGACCAGACACATACGGCAGTTTGCCGCGATGGACAATTTTTTGTGGTAACAAAAGTGAGGAATGTACGTGCCAAGTTTGTTGGCAGCGTCCATCACCATGCTGCCTTCTTGCACTTCTACTTTTTTACCGTCTATTTCGATTTCAACCATGGCTTTGCTTTTCTTGCCTCAGTGTTCACACTCAGTTTTAACTAGGGGACCAAGTGATCTGGCTTAAACGTAAGCGGGTACCAAACAGTGCTTATGCTCGATGTGATATTCAAACTCTTCACGGAATTGCTGGATCATTGCGCGTACCGGCATCGCTGCCGCATCACCCAGCGCACAAATCGTGCGGCCTTGAATGTTGTCGGCAATCGAATTCAGCATATCGAGATCGTCTGCGCGGCCTTGACCGTGCTCGATACGGTGGACCATGCGATACAGCCAGCCGGTGCCTTCACGGCATGGCGTACACTGACCGCACGATTCTTCGTAATAGAAGTACGACAGACGCAACAACGACTTGACCATGCAACGTGTTTCATCCATCACGATGACCGCGCCTGAACCGAGCATCGAACCGGCTTTCGCGATCGAGTCGTAATCCATGTCGGTCGCCATCATGACGTCACCACGCAGGACAGGCATCGACGAGCCGCCTGGAATCACAGCCTTGATCTTTTTACCGTCACGCATGCCGCCAGCGAGTTCCAGCAATTCTGCAAACGGGGTTCCCAATGGCACTTCATAGTTGCCCGGCTTGGCGATGTCGCCAGACATCGAAAAAATCTTGGTGCCGCCGTTATTTGGTTTACCCAACGCTGCATATGCTTCACCGCCCATCCCGAAAATGAATGGCACTGCTGCGAACGTTTCCGTGTTGTTGATCGTGGTCGGTTTGCCGTATAAACCGAAGCTCGCCGGAAATGGCGGCTTGAAGCGCGGCTGGCCTTTTTTGCCTTCCAGCGATTCGAGCAAAGCCGTTTCTTCACCGCAGATGTAGGCGCCGAAGCCGTGAAATGCATGCAGCTGGAAATTGAATTCCGAACCCATGATGCCGTCGCCAAGGAAACCTGCAGCGCGTGCCTCTTCCAGCGCTTCTTCAAAACGATCGTAGTCGGCGAAGATTTCGCCGTGAATGTAGTTGTAGCCGACGGTAATACCCATCGCGTACGCACCGATGGCCATGCCTTCGATCAACGCGTGCGGGTTGTAACGAATGATGTCGCGATCCTTGAATGTACCAGGCTCGCCTTCATCGGTATTACAAACCAGATATTTCTGACCGACGTAATTCTTCGGCATGAAGCTCCACTTCAGGCCGGTCGGGAAACCTGCGCCGCCGCGACCGCGCAACGAAGAGGTTTTCAATTCTGCGATGACCTGTTCTGGCGTGATCTTGTCGTTCAAGATGCGCTTCAACGACTCGTAGCCACCACGCTTGACGTAATCTGCCAGGTGCCAGTTGCTGCCATCCAGGCCAGCAAGAATCAGCGGTTTGATATGACGGTTATGCAGGCTGGTCATTTTTTCAGTTCCTCTACCAAACCGTCGATCTTTTCATCCGACATGAAGCTGCACATACGCTTGTTATTGACCAGCATCACTGGTGCATCGCCGCAAGCACCCATACACTCGCCTTCGATCAGCGTGAACTGTCCGTCTTCCGTGGTTTCGTGATAGTCGATACCGAGTTTGTGCTTCAGGTAATGCGCCGCTCTTTCACCACCGGACAACAGGCATGGCAAATTGGTGCATACCGAAATCTTGAACTTGCCGACCGGCTTGGTGTGATACATGTTGTAGAACGTTGCCACTTCCTGCACAGCAATCGCCGGCATGCCGAGATAGTCAGCAACTTCTTGCATGACTTCCGGTGGCAACCAGCTGGTTTCGTCCTGTGCGATCGTCAATGCCGCCATGACCGCAGATTGTTTTTGATCTGACGGAAACTTGGCGATCTCACGATCGATTCTTTTATACGCTTGCTCTGATAACAGCATGTCTATGCCTCAATTATTGAGCCGCAATTAGCGGTCAATCTCACCAAACACAATATCTTGCGTGCCGATAATAGTTACAGCATCGGCAATCATGTGGCCCTTGGCCATTTCATCCAACCCTTGCAGATGCGGGAAGCCAGGCGCCCGAATCTTCATCCGGTAAGGTTTGTTTGCACCGTCGGAAATCAGGTAGATACCGAATTCGCCTTTTGGATGCTCGACGGCTGCATATGCTTCACCTTGCGGCACATGGAAACCTTCGGTGAACAGTTTGAAGTGATGGATCAAATCTTCCATGTTCGACTTCATGTTCACACGTGATGGTGGCGCCACTTTATGGTTATCGGTAATCACCGGACCTGGGTTGTTACGCAGCCACTCCACGCATTGCTTGATGATGCGATTCGACTGGCGCATTTCTTCCACGCGAACCAGATAACGATCGTAGCAATCGCCGTTGGTGCCAACCGGAATATCGAAGTCCAGCAAATCGTAGACTTCATAAGGCTGCGTTTTGCGCAAATCCCATTCAATACCCGAACCACGCAACATCGCGCCGCTGAAGCCCATTGCCTTCGCACGTTCAGGCGACACCACACCGATACCGACCAAACGCTGTTTCCAGATGCGGTTATCCGTCAACAGTGTTTCGTATTCGTCGACATAGTTCGGGAAACGATTGGTGAAGTCTTCAATGAAGTCGAGCAATGACCCTTGACGATTTTCATTGAGTTGCTTGATCGCCTTGGCGTTACGAATGATCGATGCCTTGTGCTGCGGCATGACGTCAGGCAAATCGCGATAGACACCGCCTGGACGATAATACGCAGCGTGCATACGTGCGCCAGATACCGCCTCGTAGCAATCCATCAAATCTTCACGTTCGCGGAACGCATACAGGAACACGCCCATTGCACCGACGTCCAGCGCATGCGCGCCGAGCCACATCAAGTGATTGAGAATGCGGGTAATTTCATCAAACATGACGCGAATGTATTGCGCGCGCATCGGCACTTCGATGCCCAGCAGCTTTTCAATCGCCATCACATACGCGTGCTCATTACACATCATCGACACGTAGTCGAGACGATCCATGTACGGCACGGATTGCAGATAGGTTTTTTGCTCAGCAAGTTTTTCGGTTGCGCGATGCAACAGGCCGATATGCGGATCGGCGCGCTGGATGACTTCGCCATCCAATTCAAGCACCAGACGCAGCACACCGTGCGCTGCAGGATGCTGAGGACCGAAGTTGAGCGTGTAATTCTTGATCTCAGCCATTATTTCATCCCGTATTGTTCTTCACGAATCACGCGCGGCACAATTTCGCGCGGCTCGATCGTGACGGGTTGATAGATGACCCGTTTTTGTTCCGGGTCGTAACGCATTTCGACGTAACCGGAAATCGGAAAGTCCTTGCGGAACGGATGGCCGATGAAACCGTAGTCAGTCAGGATACGGCGCAAGTCGTTGTGACCGTCGAACAGAATGCCGTAGAAGTCGAATGCTTCGCGCTCGTACCAGTTGGCCGATGGCCAGACGTCGATCAACGACGCAACGACCGGCATGTCGTCATCGGTTGCGAATACGCGCACACGCAAACGCCAGTTATGTTGGACCGACAACAAGTGCGACACGACCGCAAAACGCGGACCTTCCCACAAGCCGTCACCGTATGTCGAATAATCGACACCGCACAAATCCATCAACTCTTCAAAACGCAGATCAGGATGATCGCGCAAGACGCGCATTGCAGATGCATAGTCACCTGACTTGACCACAATGGTGATTTCACCAAGCGCAGATGTCAGGCTTTGAAGATGTTCGCCAAGCGCATTGCGCACGGCGGCTTCAAGAAGTTCAAGTTTGATCGTCATATAACTTACCAGACCTCTTAGCGAGCAATCGTGTTGGTACGACGGATCTTGTTCTGCAATTGCATGATCCCGTACAACAATGCTTCAGCAGTCGGAGGACAGCCAGGCACATAAACATCAACCGGCACGATGCGATCGCATCCGCGCACGACTGAATACGAGTAATGGTAATAACCACCGCCATTGGCGCAGGTCCCCATCGAAATGACCCAGCGCGGCTCAGCCATCTGGTCATACACTTTACGCAGCGCAGGTGCCATCTTGTTGCACAATGTACCCGCAACAATCATCACGTCCGATTGACGCGGCGATGGGCGAAACACCACACCAAAGCGATCCAGATCGTAACGTGATGCGCCTGCATGCATCATCTCTACAGCACAACATGCCAGACCGAATGTCATCGGCCACATCGAACCGGTACGCGTCCAGTTGATCAGCTTGTCAGCTGTCGTGGTCACGAACCCTTCGTTTAATACGCCTTCAATTGCCATGACTTACTCCCAATCCAGCGCGCCTTTTTTCCACTCGAACACCAGACCCACTACCAGGACGCCGAGGAAAATCATCATTGACCAAAAACCGAGCATGCCGATCTCGCGCATCGATACCGCCCACGGCACCAGAAACGCGACTTCAAGATCAAACAAGATAAAGAGAATTGCGACGAGGTAGTAGCGCACGTCGAACTTCATACGCGCATCTTCAAACGCTTCAAAACCGCATTCATATGGAGAGAGTTTTTCGGCATCAGGCTTGTTAGGAGCCAGAATACGTCCGAGGATCTGAGGCACAACACCAACACCAGTGCCAACCAGAATGAAAAGCAGAACAGGGAAATAATTTTCGAGGTTCACGTTTGCCAGATGAGTTGAACGTTAATCGAATTAAGTTAACTAACTTTAAGTTAATCAACCCGCAAATATCAGGTATTCAAAAAAAATTCTTGCCGATAAAAAGCCAGCTTGGTCATCCCTTGCTGGCCCATTATTTTGTTGGTGCCGACGGCGAGACTCGAACTCGCACAGCTTGCGCCACTACCCCCTCAAGATAGCGTGTCTACCAATTTCACCACGTCGGCGTAAAGGTCATATTTTAACCTGCCTGTTATATTGTTTCAATCGCAATTGCGATCAATCAATAAACAAAACAGATAATTTACGCCGTATTACTTCGGAATCTGACTAGCCTTGTCGTTAGCGGTCGAGGATGCCGGTACAGCTGGCACAGTCGATGCCGCAGGTGCAGTCGATGTAGGCGCTGGAGCAGCACCCGGCACCGATGACACCGGCAGATTTTCCATCACACCTGCGCCTGACGACACAGCTTTGTTACTGGTAAATGCGAGCGACAAAGTCGCAGCAAAAAATACCGCAGCAGCGACGCCGGTAAACTTCGACAGAAAGTTTGACGAGCCAGTCGCACCGAACAAACTGCCCGATGCGCCCGAACCGAACGCCGCGCCCATATCGGCGCCTTTACCATGCTGCAATAACACGAGACCAATGATCGTCAGTGCTGACAGCACTTGAATGATGACGATAACGGTATGCAAACTATTCATTTTGACTTTCCAGTTCCAGGCAATTTTTGATCGTTTGATCAGCTCATCCGAGCAATGTTATTCGCTGATCGTGCCGCGTGCACAATCGCGAGAAAATCCTGCGCCTTCAACGATGCGCCGCCGATTAATCCACCATCAATATCGGCCATGGCAAGCAAGGCCTGCGCATTATCCGGCTTCATGCTGCCGCCGTACAGAATTTTCACCTGCTCGGCCGCTGCTTTGTCTTTTTCCTGCAATCGTTTACGCAAAATAGCGTGCACGTCTTGCGCCATTTCAGGCGTTGCAGTCTTGCCGGTTCCGATTGCCCATACTGGTTCGTAGGCAACCACGATCTTCGTCAAATCGACGACAGCAACCTTCTTCAACACCGCATCGATTTGCGACAACACGACCTGCTCGGTCTGCCCCGCTTCACGCTGCGCCAATGTTTCACCAACGCAAACGATCGGTATCAAACCTTTTTCAATCGTCACCGCCGTTTTTTGCGCAACCTGCTCGTCTGTTTCCGCAAAATACGCACGGCGCTCAGAATGGCCGACGATCACATAATGGCAACCGAATTCAAGCAACATTGCCGCACAAACTTCGCCGGTATAAGCGCCGCATTCGAATATCGACACATCCTGCGCGCCCAAACACACCGAACTATTCGACAACAACGCTTGGCACTGCGCTAGATACGGAAACGGCACACAAACCGCAACATCGCATTCGTCACTCTGAAATTCAGACTGGATCTGTGTCAGCAATGCAGCGTTGGCAGCGATGCTGCCATTCATCTTCCAATTGCCGGCGACCAGTTTGCGACGCATACGAT
>Ga0256896_1000279_pt1 | contig 16545 bp, 9 predicted proteins | sample MC6MC0669MT_FD_190205 | JGI IMG/M metagenome (GOLD analysis project Ga0256896, IMG submission 190205) | Metatranscriptome of enriched soil aggregate microbial communities from Iowa State University, Ames, United States - MC6-MC0669-MT... | ecosystem: Environmental > Terrestrial > Soil >... | reverse complement strand
GGATCGATGGTCAGGCCCGGGGGCAGGCCGGTGGCCGAGTACGTCAGTACGTCGCCCGTATCCACGTCCGAGAATTGACCGGAGATGTCGACCGGGGTGATGGCCTGGCCGTCGTTGCCCGATTGATCGTCAAGCGTGACACCCGGGGTCAGGATCGGGGTGTCGTTGGTGCCGGTGATCGTGACCGTCAGGGTTGCGGTCGACGTACCACCTTCGCCATCCGAGACGGTGTAGGTGATCGACGACGTAGCGGTCTGGTTGGCGCCCAGGTTGTTGAAAGCCGAACCAGGATTGAACGAGTACGAACCGTCAGCGTTCAGCGTGAAGGTGCCACCGTTGGAACCGGTGATCGCTGCGCCCACGTTGGTCGCTTGGCCGTTGACGGCCGAAACCTGCAGCGTGTCGCCGTCCGGATCGGTGTCGTTGGCCAGCACGCCGTGCGCGGCATCGGCGGTGAGGTTGACGCCTTGGTTGGTGCTGTCCGTGTCGTTGAGGGCCGTCGGAGCCGGGTTCTTGACGTCCCACGAGAAGTCTTGCGACACCGAGGCACCGCTCTTGTCGGTCGCGGTGATGGTGACGGCGTAAACGCCGTGGTCACCACCTTGCGAGGCCGACTTGTCGAGCGTGCCGGAGATGATGCCGGTCTTGGGATCGATGGTCAGACCGGGCGGCAGACCAGTGGCCGAGTACGTCAGCACATCACCGGTATCCACATCCGAGAATTGACCGGAGATGTCGACCGGCGTGATGGCCTGGCCGTCGTTACCGGATTGATCGTCAAGCGTGACGCCCGGGGTCAGGATCGGGGTGTCGTTAGTGCCGGTGATCGTGATCGTCAGCGTCGCCGTGCTCGTGGCGCCCTGGAAGTCGGACACCGTGTACGTGATCGAGGTGGTGGCCGACTGGTTCGCACCGAGATGCTGGAACGCGGTACCCGGGTTGAACGTGTAAGTGCCGTCGGCGTTCAGCGTGAACGTGCCGCCATTGGAACCGGTCACGGCCGAGCCCACGCCCGCGGTGTTGCCGTTGACGTGCGAGACGTGAATGGCGTCGCCGTCCGGATCGCTATCGTTGCCCAGCACGCCTTCGGCGCGATGGTCGACCACCAGCACGTGGTCTTCGGTGGTGGCGTTGCTGTCGTCAGCGGCGACCGGCGCGGGGTTGCCCACCTTCCAGATGAAGCTCTGGGTGACCGTGGCGCCCGACTTGTCGGTGGCCGTCACATTGATGCGGTATTCGCCCTTCACACCCATGTTGGTGTGATCGGAGACCCAGTGCGTGATCGTGCCGGAGAACGTGCCGGTCGTGCCGTCGAAGGTCAGGCCGTCAGGCAGGAAGTCGGCCGTGTACGACAGCACGTCGCCGTTGTCCACGTCGCTGAAGAAGCCGGCGATGTTGTAGTTGACGGTGTCGCCGTCCATGCTGCTCTGGTTGTCCAGGGGCGTGGCCGTGGGGGCATCGTTCGTGCCGAAAATGGCAACCGTCAGCGTGGCGGTGCTGGTGCCGCCTTCGCCGTCCGACACCGTATAGGTGATCGAGCTGGTGGCGCGTTCGCCGGCGGCCAGGTTCTGGAAGTCGGCGCCGGGATTGAAGCTGTAGGAACCGTCCGCGTTCAGCGTGAAGGTGCCGCCGCCCAGGCCGGCAACAGCTGTGCCGACATTGGCCGCCTGGCCGTTGACCAGCGAGACGTGCAGCGCGTCGCCGTCCGGATCCACGTCGTTGGCCAGCACACCGTTATCGGCGCTGACGTTCAGCGCGGTGTCTTCGTTGGTTTCGCCCTGGTCGTTGTCGGCGGTCGGGGCCGGGTTCTTGACGTCCCACGAGAAGTCTTGCGACACCGAGGCGCCGCTCTTGTCGGTGGCCGTGACGGTGACCGAGTAGACGCCGTGGTCGCCGCCTTGCGAAGCCGACTTGTCCAGCGTGCCGGAGATGATGCCGGTGGCCGGATCGATGGTCAGGCCGGGCGGCAGGCCAGTGGCCGAGTAGGTCAGCACATCGCCGTTGTCGACGTCGCGGAACTGGCCGGAAACGTCGACCGGGGTGATGGCGTCGCTATCGTTGGCGGCTTGGTCGGCCAACGTGACTTCCGGCGTCAGCGTCGGGGCGTCGTTGGAGCCCGTGACGGTGACCGTCAGGGTGGCCGTCGACGTGCCGCCTTGGCCGTCGGAGACGGTGTAGCTGATCGAGCTGGTGGCGGTCTGGCCGACGCCCAGGTTCTGGAATGCCGAACCCGGGTTGAAGCTGTACGAACCATCGGCGTTCAGCGTGAAGGTGCCGCCGTTCGAGCCGGTGATTGCCGTACCCACATTGGCCGCATTGCCGTTCACTTGCGACACGGTCAGCGTGTCGCCGTCAGGATCCTTGTCGTTGGCCAGCACGCCGTTCTGCGCGTTGACGTTGAGCGACGTGTCTTCATCGGTCGTGCCGCTATCGTTGACGGCGGTCGGGGCCGGGTTGGTCACGTCCCACTTGAATTCCTGCGAGGTCGACGCGCCGGACGGGTCCTTGGCGGTCACGACCACGGTGTACACGCCGTTGGCGCCGCCTTGCGAGGCGGAGTGATCGATCGTGCCGGTGATGATGCCGGTGTTGGGGTCGATGGTCAGGCCGGGCGGCAGGCCGGTGGCCGAGTAGGTCAGCTTGTCGCTGGTGTCGGGATCGGAGAAGCGGTCCGAGACGTCGTAGCGCACGTCGGTCTGGGCATCGACGCCGGTCTGGTTGGTCAGCGCGGACGAGACCGGGCCATCGTTGGTGCCGGTGATGGTCACGACGACGGTGGCGGTGGACGTCGCGCCGCTCGGGTCGGTGATGGTGTAGGAAATGGTGCTGGTGGCGGTTTCGCCGACGGCCAGGTGGTCGTATTGGCCGCCCGGGGTGAAGACGTAGCTGCCGTCGGGCTGGACGACGAAGGTGCCGCCCGTGGAGCCCAGCACCGAAATGCCGCCCGGAATCATCGGACGGCCGTTGATCGAGGTGATGGCCAGCGGATCGCCGTCGGGATCGGAGTCGTTGGCGAGCAGGTTGCCGCGCACTTGCGCGCCCTGGTTGCCGGCGCCGGCATCGTTCAGCGCATTGGGCGCGTTGTTGGCGGGCGTGGTGGGCGTCGTGGGCGTGGCGGCGGCGTCGCCGTCGTCGCCGGTCAGGGCGGCGCCCGACACGCGGGTCAGCACGGCGTCGCCACGCGCCGGGTTCGGGTAGGCCAGGTCCAGCGGGCTGGTGGTTTCCAGGATGCGCGCCAGGCGCACGAAGCTGCTGCCGCCGGCTTCGCCGCCGCCGGCCACGACCGCGGCCGTGGGATCCAACTCATCGAACGGGTCGCGGCCGGCTTGCAGGGCGGCCAGCAGACGGTCTGAATCGGTGCCCGAGGGCGGTGCGACGGCAGCTTCGGTGGGATCGGCCAGCGGGCCGGTCATGTCGCCGTTGACCGCGACTTCGCGGCCTTCGCCGATGACGATCGGCATGCCGTTTTCGACCTGAAGCGAAACCGTGGCGCCCGAGGCAGTGACGATGTCGCTGCCGGCGGGGACTTTGCTGCCTTGATGCAGTTCGGTCAGGGAACCGTCGCTATTGCGTATCCACGCGCGACCGGAGATTTCGTTGACGACTGCGGGAGAGGAGTTGGCCATGTTGGTTCCGTTTCAGGGAGTTATCCAAGATGGCCAGATACTACGGGTCGCCGATGGCGGCGGATATTGTCCTTGAGGACAGGTTTACGCAGTGATTTTGCTGCGCGCGTCGGTGGGTGCGGAAATGCCGTGAACCAGCAGGGCAAGCTGCAGGCGGTCGGTGACGCCGAGCTTGTCGAAAACCGCCGACAGATGCGCCTTGACCGTGCGCTCCGTGATGCCCAGCGCCTCGGCGATCTGGGCGTTGGCCTGGCCGCTGGCGGCGTAGCGAGCAACGGTGATTTCGCGTTCGGTGAGCCGGCCGCCGTCCCAGGCGTGGGCGTCCTGCGCGCGCTCGGTTACAAGCTTGAGCAGGCGGGACACCAGGGAGCGTCCCATCCATATGCCGCCGGAGGCGACGACTTCCAAGGCCTGCGCCATTGCGGCCGGCTGCGCATAGCTGTGGCAGTAGCCGTGCGCGCCAGCACCCAGCGCCTGTGTGCCTTGCTCGTCGTTGGGGCTGGCGCTGGCGACCACGACATGCAGGCCGGCCAGCGTCGGCGCCCAGGACGGATCATGCCAGGAAGGAAGCTTGGGCACGTCGGCATCCAGCACTGCCAGCGTGCGGCCTTGTTCTCGCCAGCGTTGCAGATCCGCCAGGCCTCGCCCGCGGGCAGCCATCCAACGTGCCGGGTCAAGCGCGCGCCAGTGCTGCCAGAGCAGGTCGTCATGCGTAATCAACAGGACGGGAATGGGTTTCATAAGGCCTTGAAGCTCTCCATTAACGTTCGGTGAAGGCGTTGGACTTCGCCCGCAGAATGGGCTTGAGCAGGTACTGGAGCACCGTGCGTTTGCCTGTCAGGATATGAACCTCCGCCACCATCCCCGGGATGATGGGCAACAGCTTGTCGCCTACCGTGCTGCGGTCGGTGCGCACGCGCACGACGTAGTAGGAATTGCCTTTCTCGTCGGTCACGGTGTCCGCGCCGATCTGTTCCACGCGGCCTTCCAGGCCCCCGTAGATCGCGAAGTCGTAGGCCGTGAACTTGACTTCGGCCTTCTGGTCCGCGTGCAGGAAACCGATGTCGCGCGGCTGGATGCGCACTTCAAGCAGCAGCGTGTCGTCCTTGGGGACGATCTCGATGATGTCCTTGCCCGGCTGCACCACGCCGCCGACCGTGTTGTTGAAAAGCGTCTTGACGGTGCCGCGCACCGGGGCGCGCACTTCGGCCAGCTTGACCCGGTCGACCAGCGCGGCTTTGCCTTCGCGCAGAGTCGCAAGCTTGGTGTTGGTTTCCGAGAGCTCGCTGCGCGCCTGGTTGCGGATGTTCAGCTCGGCTTCCTGGATCTTGCTTTCGGCTTCCTTGATGGACGCCTGGAAGCGGTCGATCTGCGCCTCGGCGCCTTTCTGCTCGCCGCAATAGCGGGCCACATCGCGCTGCAGGCGCAAGAGGTCGACCTCGGATACGGCGCCGCTCTTGAGCAGCGGCCGGGTCACCTGCAGCTCGCGCGAGGTCAGGCCGCAGCTTGCCGATGCCTGGTCGCGCTTGGCGATGGTTTCGCGCAGGTCTTCCTGGCGTTGCTTGAGCTGTTCGCGGGCCACGTTGACGGTGGCATTGAGCTCGGTGTTGCGCGCCTGGAAGGCGTTGCGTTCCATCTCGCCCAGGCCGGGCGCCTGCTTGAGCACTTCCTCGGGCGTGACGAACGGTTCGCCCGTGGCCAGCGCCTTCAGGCGGGCCGCCTTGGCCAGCAGCGACAGGTACTCGGCGTTGTTCTCGCCCAGCGACGAATTGAAGCGGGTGGAGTCGATCTTCAGCAGGACCTGACCCGCCTCGACTTCCTGGCCGGGACGCACCAGGATTTCCTCGACGATGCCGCCGTCCAGGCTCTGGATGATCTGCACCTGGCGGGACGGCACGACCTTGCCTTCGCCGCGGACCACTTCGTCGATGCTGCCAAAGCCCGCCCAGATGAGCAGGCCCAGGGTGGCCAGCAGCGAGGTCCACAGCAGGATGCGCGCGCCGCGGGCCTGGGCCTCGTGAATGACCCATTCGGCATTGCCGATGTAGTCGGAACGCTGCGCGGGCTTGCCTTTGTCGGCGCCTTCCAGCAGACGATCGAAGAAAAATACAAAGAGGTTGCGCGGGGCGCGCAGCAGGTTGCCAAAGAAACCGTGCTTGGGGGCTCCAGGATTGTTCAGCATGGTTTTCTCAGCTTCCGCGTCCAACGCGTCCTTGACGCAGGGCTTCGACAACTTGTTCCTTCGGACCGTCGGCCACGATATGGCCGTTGTCGATCACGATGAGGCGGTCGACCAGTTCAAGGAGCGCGGTACGGTGCGTGACCAGCAGGATCGTTTTGGTTGCGCTGGCTTCGCCCAGGCGCTTGCGAAGCTGGGCCTCGCTCTGGTGGTCCATGTTGCTGCTGGGCTCGTCCAGCAGCAGGATCGGCGGATCGTTGATCAGCGCGCGGGCCACGGCCACCGATTGGCGCTGGCCGCCGGAGAGCGATTCGCCGCGCTCGCCGATGATCATGTCGAAACCATTGGGATGCAGGTTGGCGAACTCGGTCACGCCGGCCATGTTGGCCGCCGCCAGGATGCTGGCGTCGTCGGCATAGGGCGCGCCCATCGCCAGGTTGTGCTTGAGGCTGCCGTAAAAGAGCAGGGGATCCTGGGGAACGTGGCCAATGGCCCGGCGCACGTCGGCCGGGTCGATCTGGCGCACATCCACGCCGTCCAGCAGCACGGCGCCTTCCGTGGGCTGGTACAGCGCCAGTGCCAGCTTCTCGAGCGTCGTCTTGCCCGAGCCGATGCGGCCGATGATGCCGACTTTCTCGCCGGGCTTGAGCTTGAACGACACCTTCTTGAGCACCGGCTGCGTGCTGCCGGGATACGCGAAGGACACGTCGCGGAATTCCAGGCCGCCGTGGAACACGGGGCGATGCAGGAATTCGGCCTCGGCCGGGCGCTCGATCGGCATCTTCATGTAGTTGTCGATGGAACCCAGCGACGTGCGCGCGTTCTGGTATTGCATCAGCAGGCCCGCAACCTGACCCAGCGGCGCGAGGCAGCGGCCGGCGATCATGGACGCGGCAATGATGCCGCCCATCGACAGCGCCGATTCCTGGGCCAGATACACGCCGATGATCACGACTGAAATCGACACGAGCTGCTGGACCGCCTGCACGAAGCCGACCGTGGAGGACGAGATCAGCTTGAGCTTGCCGCCCGTCTGCGCGATGAATTCCGTCGCGCGCTCCCAGTTGCGCTGGATCGCGCCCTGGGCGTTCAGCGTCTTGACGGCTTCCAGGCCGGTCAGCGCTTCGACGAGCGTGGCGTTGCGCTGCGACGAGGCCTGGAACGAGGCCATCGTCAGCGCTTCCATGCGCGCCTGCGCGGCCAGCGACACCAGCAGGATCAGCACGATTGCGACTAGCGGCGGCAGGATCATCCACGGCGATATCCAGGCCAGGGCTGCCAGGAACAGCAGGATGAAGGGCAGGTCGACCAGCGTAGTGATGGTGGCCGATGCGATGAAGTCGCGAATGGATTCGAACGAGCGCAGGTTGGCCGCGAAGGATCCGACCGATACCGGGCGGCCTTCCAGGCGCAGGTCCAGCACGCGTTCCATGATCTGCGCGGACAGGCGCACGTCCACGCGTTTGCTGGCGCTGTCCACCACATGGGACCGCGCCGTGCTCAGAATCATGTTGAAGATCACCACCAGCGTGATGCCGATGGCCAGCACCCACAGCGTTTCGACGGCGTTGTTCGGCACCACGCGGTCGTACACGTTCATGGTGAAAAGCGGCATCGCCATGGCGAACACGTTGATCAGCAGCGCCGCGACAAGGGCGTCGCGGTACAGCCGGCGGTTCTCCATGATGGCCGCCCAGAACCAGTGGCGCTCGCGCACCTTGGAGACTTCCGGGGCGCGGGCGTCAAAGCGGAATTGCGGGCGGACGAAGCACACCAGCCCGCTGTACTGCTCAGCCAGTTCGGCCGGTTCCATTTCGATGGAGCTGCCGCCCAGTTCGGGGTGGCTGACCAGGAATTTGCCGCCGTCCTTCTTGAGCAGCAGGCACGCGCGTTCGCCCTTGAGCAGCAGGATGGCGGGCAGGAGATCCTGCGAGATGGCATCCAGTGAACGCTTGACCACACGCGCGGAAAGCTGCGCCCGCGCGGCCGCCCGAGGCAGCAGGGCGGGCGTGAGGCGGTGTTCTTCCAGCGGCAGGCCGGCCGACAAGGCTTGCGCGGTGGCTGTCACGCCGTGCAGGCGGGTGATTTCAACCAGGCAATCGAGCAGCGGGTCGTCGTGCGCGGCGCGGGCATCAGCACGCCAATCCCGGGCGGCCTTCTCAGATAACTTGTCCATCTTCGTCATCCAACAGGTCGAGGTGTTCCGAGAGGCGCGCACGCTGCTGCTTGCGCTGGGTGAGCTTTTGCTGGGCCTGGACAGGCAGGTCCGTCATGCGCAAGGTGCCATTGGCGATCAACGCGTCAATTAAGTCTTCAAGGACGCGGACAAAGTCCGCGTCCAACTGGGAGAAATCATTGCCCTTGTTTGCCATTGGGCCTCCTTGCGGCCTGCTCCGATCAGGGTCGGGCGGCAGGCGCGTTCATCGGCACCAGCGTGGGGGGCAGGGTGCCTTCGTTGTAATGCACGCGCACGGGAGCCAGTCGGGCGGTATCCGGAACGGTCGAATTGCACAGCTTGATCACTTCGTCCGACACTTCCAGCTTGCCGTTTTCCTCGGGCATCTCATTGCGCGCGGGCTGCAGCGACAGCGCCGGCAGCAGGGTGTGGGAAAGGGCCAGCCAGCGGTACTGCGCAAGACGCAGATCATAAATGGCATTGGTCAGTGCGCGGCGCGATTCGAACAGTTCATTTTCGGTGTCCAGCAGGTCCAGCAGAGAGCGCTGGCCAATCTGGAACTGTTGCGCGTACGCATCACGCACCTTGGTCGTGGCCACTTCGTGATCACGCAGGAAGGGCAGCTTCTGGCTCAGGCTGGTGATGTTGTTCCAAGCCACGGCCAAGTCCTGCTGCACGTTGCGGCAGGTGTAGTCGCGGATGTCGCGGGCGGCGTAGGACTGGGCGGCGGTCTGGCGCACGCGGGCGGAGTCCGCGCCGCCGCGATAGAGGTTGTAGCTCATCACAACCTGAACGCTGGAGCTCTGGATATCGCGGCTTTGCGGGGTCGGATCATTCTGGTCACGGCCCGAGTTGGCGACGAATTCGAACTTCGGCGAAAACGCGCCCTTGGACGACTGTACGCCCGCTTGAGCGGCCTGCAGGCCGGCTTGCTTGGACAGGAAGCTGGGATTGCGGCGCAGCGATTCATTGAAGTTGCCCGGCGCCTTGGGCAGCTTGTCGGTGATGTCGGGCGCCGGCAGCATTGCTTCAGGCGGGAAGGCGCCGGTCACACGCTGGAAGCGCTGTTGCACGTCCAGCAGGTTGGCCGTTTCGGTCATCAGGTTGGTCTGCGCCAGCGACAGGCGGCCGCCGGCCTGTTCCAGGTCGACGCGCCGGCCGACGCCGGATTCCGTGCGCTCGCCAATCTGCTTGAGCGTGCTTTCGTGCAGCGAGTAGTTCTGACGGGCCAGCAGCTCCATGTCGCGGTAGCGCTGCAGGTCGATATAGGCCTGCACGGCCGTGAACGCGGTGTTGTCGCTGGTGGCCAGCACGTCATAGAAGCGCGACAGCTTGTCGAAACCGGCCTGCTTGACGTCGTTGGTGGTGCGGAAACCGTCAAAAATCAGCTGGCGCAGCTCAAAGCTCCAGCCCGGACGGTTCCAGCTCTGCGAACCGACGCCGGGCACGTTGTTGCGCCATTCGCGGCCCAGGTAACCCTGCGCATTGATCTGCGGGAAGTAAGCAGCGCGGGCGACGGCCTGGCCTTCCAGGGAAGCCTGGAAGTCGTGGTACTTGGCCTGGATTTCGGGATTGCTGAGCAGGGTCTGCTCAACGATCTGATTCAACGTCACTTGCGGTTGCCCGGCGGGTGCGGCAGCGGCGGGCGTCGCAGACTGTGCAAAAACGGCGGGAGCAAATGCAAGGGCAAGGACCGAGGTCGTGCTTTTGAGCAAAAACGAAGCCATAGTGATTATTCGCGAGTCAAGTTGAGATTGAATGGCCGCCATGTTGTATGTAAATGTCAGCTTTGGCGAGTCAAGATTTGTTAACTCTTGATGATTGTTGCTGGCGGTCCATAAGGTGAATTTCGCGCAACATCTAACTACTTCTTCGAATTTGCACGAACATCGTTTTACCGAAAGTTCTTTATATCTATTAATACGGATTATTACGCATTATTTCGAAGTGAACGCTTTCGGAGCACGAGGTGATTATATCTATTTGAGAGTTCTGTATCTATTTTGTTTACCAATTTGTATCGATCACGTAATTCGCAAGTTGATTAACTCGTTATGCAACAAGTCGATACAGCCCGCCGAATCCCCTCGGCGGGGTGGGCAGCATGGTAGTGGTAGTACTGGTATATAAGGTGTGCTTGTACTAGGTTTGGTGGGTGGGCATAATTCCTCTCATGCCGCAGCAGCCGGCGCGGCAGGGAAGCGTTTTACCCACCGCGCCAGGCTCGAGCCGGATTGTCTATTTGCAGAGCGCATCCATGGCCCAAACCCTTTACGACAAACTCTGGGACGCCCACATCGTCCACCAGGAATCAGACGGCACCTGTCTGCTCTATATCGACCGGCACCTGTTGCACGAGGTCACCAGCCCGCAGGCATTCGAGGGGCTGACGATTGCGGGCCGCAAGCCGTGGCGCACCGGCGCCAACCTGGCGGTGGCCGATCACAACGTGCCCACGATGAACCGCGCCCAGGGCATCGACGATCCGATCTCGCGTCTGCAGGTGGACACGTTGGACGCCAACTGCGGCAAGTACGGCATCACCGAATTCCGCATGAACGACCTGCGACAGGGCATCGTCCACGTCATCGGGCCGGAGCAGGGCGCCACCCTGCCGGGCATGACCGTGGTCTGTGGCGACTCGCACACCAGCACGCACGGCGCGCTGGGCGCGCTGGCCTTCGGCATCGGCACGTCCGAAGTCGAGCACGTGCTGGCCACGCAGACGCTGCTCATGAAGAAAGCCAAGAGCATGCTCATCAAGGTCGACGGCGAACTGCCCTTCGGCTGTACGGCCAAGGACGTCGTGCTGCACGTCATCGGCATCATCGGCACGGCCGGCGGCACGGGCCACGCCATCGAGTTTGCCGGCAGCACGATCCGCGCGCTCTCCGTCGAAGGCCGCATGACCGTCTGCAACATGGCGATCGAAGCCGGCGCCCGTTCGGGCATGGTTGCCGTCGACGACAAGACCGTCGAATACTTCCGCGGCCGCCCGTTCGCGCCCACCGGCGTCGTCTGGGATCAGGCCGTCAAATACTGGCGCACCCTGCACACCGACGAAGGCGCCAAGTTCGACACCGTGGTTGAAGTCAATGCGCGCGACATCAAGCCGCAGGTCACCTGGGGCACGTCGCCGGAAATGGTGCTGCCGGTGGATTCCCGCGTGCCGGATCCCGACCGCGAAAAAGACGACGTGCGCCGCAGCGGCATGGAGCGTGCGCTGGAATACATGGGCTTGAAGCCCAATACTCCGCTGACCGACATCCGCGTGGATCGCGTGTTCATCGGTTCGTGCACGAACTCGCGCATCGAAGACCTGCGCGCCGCGGCTGTTGTGGCGCGCGGCAAGCGCGTGGCGTCCAATGTGCGCCAGGCCATGGTCGTGCCGGGCTCGGGCCTGGTCAAGCAGCAGGCCGAACGCGAAGGGCTGGACAAGATCTTCATCGAAGCCGGCTTTGAATGGCGCGAACCGGGCTGTTCGATGTGCCTGGCCATGAACGCCGACCGCCTCGAACCCGGCGAACGCTGCGCCTCGACCTCGAACCGCAATTTCGAGGGCCGGCAAGGGCAGGGCGGGCGCACTCACCTGGTCAGCCCGGCCATGGCCGCCGCCGCGGCCGTCGCCGGCCATTTCGTCGACGTCCGCACGTTCCGTTAAGCGACAAGCACCGAGTAGACATCATGCAAGCATTTACCTCTCACGAAGGCCTGGTGGCGCCGCTCGACCGCGAAAACGTCGACACGGACCTCATCATCCCCAAGCAGTTCCTCAAGTCCATCAAGCGCACGGGCTTCGGCCCCAACCTGTTCGACGAGCTGCGCTATCTGGATCATGGCGAACCGGGCATGGACAACAGCAAGCGTCCGCTCAATCCGGATTTCGTGCTGAACCAGCCGCGCTACCAGGGCGCCTCGGTCCTCCTGGCGCGCAAGAACTTCGGTTGCGGCTCCAGCCGCGAGCACGCGCCCTGGGCGCTGACGCAGTTCGGTTTCCGCGCCATCATCGCGCCGTCGTACGCCGACATCTTCTTCAACAACAGCTTCAAGAACGGCCTCTTGCCGATCGTGCTGTCCGAGCTGGAAGTGGCGCGCCTGTTCGACGAAGTGAAGGCGTTCCCGAACTACAAGCTGAACATCGACCTCGACCGCCAGGTCGTGATCGCCGCGGACGGCCGCGCCATGGGTTTTGACATCGAACCCTTCCGCAAGTATTGCCTGCTGAACGGCTTCGACGACATCGGTCTGACGCTGCGCCATTCGGACAAGATCCGCGCCTTCGAGGCCGAGCGCCTGGCCCGTCATCCGTGGCTGGAAAGCCGCCCCATCGCCTGATCAAACCATCGTCACAGGATCGCTATTCAATGACCCACAACATCGCAGTCTTGCCGGGTGACGGCATTGGCCCGGAAATCGTCGAACAGGCCGTGCGCGTCCTGAAGGCGCTGGATGTGCCCTTCGATATCAAGCAGGCGCCCGTCGGCGGCGCGGCGTTCGACCAGTTCGAACATCCGCTGCCGCCCGCCACGCTGAACCTGGCCAAGGAATCGCACGCCGTGCTGTTCGGCGCGGTCGGCGACTGGAAGTACGACACCCTGCCGCGCGAGTTCCGTCCGGAACAAGCCATTCTGGGCCTGCGCAAGGCGCTGGGCCTGTTCGCCAACCTGCGTCCGGCCATTCTGTATCCGGAACTGGCCAGCGCGTCGTCGCTCAAGCCCGAGATCGTGTCGGGCCTGGACATCCTGATCATCCGCGAACTTACCGGCGACATCTATTTCGGCACGCCGCGCGGCGTGCGTTCGTCGCCGGACGGCGCCTTTACCGGCGAGCGCGAAGGCTACGACACCATGCGCTATGCCGAATCCGAAGTGCGCCGCATCGCGCGCATCGGCTTCGAATCGGCGCAGAAGCGCAACAAGAAGCTGTGCAGCGTCGACAAGGCCAACGTGCTCGAGACCTCGCAGTTCTGGCGCGACATCGTGATCGAGGTGGCGCGCGAGTACCCGGATGTCGAGCTGTCGCACATGTATGTCGACAACGCGGCCATGCAGCTGGTGCGCAACCCGCGCCAATTCGACGTCATCGTCACGGGAAACCTGTTCGGCGACATTCTTTCCGATGAAGCGGCCATGCTGACGGGTTCCATCGGCATGCTGCCCTCGGCGTCGCTGAACGCCGGCGGCCAGGGCCTGTACGAGCCCAGCCACGGCTCGGCGCCGGACATCGCGGGGCAGGGCATCGCCAATCCGCTGGCAACGATCCTGTCGGCCGCCATGCTGCTGCGCTACTCGCTGAACCTGGCGCCGCAGGCGGACCGCATCGAAGCGGCGGTGCGCAGCGTGCTGGCCAGCGGCCTGCGCACCGCCGACATCTTCGAACCCGGCACGACGAAGGTCAGCACCGCAGGCATGGGCGACGCCGTCCTGAAGGCCCTGGCCTGATCCCCTGCGCTGGACCGCTGTGAGGCGGTCCTGTTTGCCGCGTGCAGCGTTACAAGCGTGCAGCGGTATATATACAGAGGGGCCGCCCGGCGGGTGGCCCCTCTGTTTTGGGGATCGTTCATCGATGTTGCCGCCATGCGCCGGATTTGACCTCCCACGCTTGCGGCCCCGTTTTTTTCCAGCTGCGGTGCAACATCCCTGCGTGCATTCTGATAAATTGTTGAATTGCACGAAATTTCCCCTCCCTATCTTGCCACCCCCTTTAAAGAGCGATTGAAATGAATCAAGCAGTAGGCCTTGTCGGCTGGCGCGGTATGGTCGGCTCGGTGCTCATGCAACGCATGCGCGACGAGAACGACTTCGCACTGATCGAACCGGTGTTTTTCTCCACCAGCAACGCTGGCGGCGCCGCGCCCACGTGGGCGACGGGCGCAGGTCCGCTGCAAGACGCCTACAACATTGACGCTCTGAAAAAACTGCCGATCATCGTGACGGCGCAAGGCGGCGACTACACGTCCGAGGTCTATCCCAAGCTGCGCGGCGCGGGCTGGAACGGCATCTGGATCGACGCGGCCAGCACCCTGCGCATGGCCGACGACGCCATCATCGTGCTGGACCCGGTCAACCGCCCGGTGATCGACGCGGCCCTGAAGCGCGGCGTGCGCAACTTCATCGGCGGCAATTGCACCGTGAGCTGCATGCTGATGGGTCTGGCCGGCCTGTTCAACAACGACCTGGTGGAATGGATGACCTCCATGACCTACCAGGCCGCGTCCGGCGGCGGCGCGCAGCACATGCGTGAACTGCTGACCCAGTTTGGCGAGATCAACCAGTCGGTCAAGTCCCTGCTGGACGACCCGGCCTCGGCCATCCTGGAAATCGACCGCGGCGTGCTGGCCAAGCAAAAGGACGCTGCGCTGCCCCACGAACACTTTGGCGTGCCGCTCGGCGGCAACCTGATTCCCTGGATCGACAAGGACCTGGGCAACGGGATGTCCAAGGAAGAATGGAAGGGCGAAGTCGAAACCAACAAGATCCTGGGCCGCGGCGCTGCCTTCGGCACGGCGCCGACCCCGATCGACGGTCTGTGCGTTCGCATCGGCGCCATGCGCTGCCACAGCCAGGCGCTGACCATCAAGCTCAAGCGCGACGTGCCGCTGGACGAGATCGAAGCCCTCATCGCGCAGGGCACGCAGTGGGCCAAGGTTGTTCCCAACACCAAGGAAGCCACCGTTTCCGCGCTGACGCCCGTGGCTGTCACCGGCACGCTGGACATCCCGGTGGGCCGCCTGCGCAAGCTGTCGATGGGTTCGCAATACCTGGGCGCCTTTACGGTGGGCGACCAACTGCTGTGGGGCGCGGCCGAGCCGCTGCGCCGCATGCTGCGCATTGCGCTTAACGAAGCCTGATGCCAGGACGGGCTGGTGTTTCAGCCGCCCGTTTCACGCAACGATGCAGTCAGGGCACCTTCGGGTGCCCTTGTTTTTTGGCGCGCAGTGGGCCGGTGGGGAAGGCCGGGGCGCACCATCGTGGCGCAGCGCGGTTGCGCGCGGCGCGCGTCCGGTCCGAAAAAGGCGCCGCGTGTGCCCGCCGGCCAACGTTCGCGCCCCGTTCAGGTTTGTGAAATGCGCTCGATCCATTACACTTTTCGGGTGAATTGAGGCACTTTTTTGCGCTGCAAATGGCGCGAATGGGCCCAGGCCCGTAATTCGATTACAAGAACGGAATTCCAGCTTATGACCCAGCGTTCGCGCCACGTGAAGCATGCCCGCCGTTTGAAAGCCCTTCAGTGGGCAATTGCGCTGGCGATCGGCTCAAGCGTCTGCGGTTCGGCGCTGGCCATGCGCGTCGGGCATTCGCGCGTCGTTTCCGTGCCGGGGGCGCCGCTGCAGGCGACCGTGGGTCTGCAGGAATTGACGCCCGAAGAAATCAGTTCACTCAAGGTTTCCATTGCCGACGAAGCCGCCTGGCAGCGCGCGGGCGTCAAGCCGCCGGTGCCGCTTGCCAGCATGGTGGTTCGCGTTGAAGACGGGATAGACCCGACGCGCAAGAATCTGCGGGTGCGGTCCACGCAGGCGCCGGCGGGCGGGGCCGTGGATCTGCTGCTCGACATCAATTCCAGCTCGGGACAGCGGCAGGTGCAGGTCAGCATCCTGGTGCCGCTGCGCGGCACCAGCGCCGATGTCACGCCCGCCGCCGTGGGTGCCTCAGGCCGTACGGGCGCCACGTCGGGCACGGTAACGGTGAAGTCGGGCGACTATCTGTTTGCCATTGCCCAGCGCAATGCGGTGCCCAACGCGTCGGTCTATCAGATGCTGGTCGCGCTGTGGCGCGCCAATCCGCAGGCCTTCATTCAGAACAACATGAATCTGGTGCGTTCCGGCCAGACGCTCAAGATTCCGGACGCCGCCACGGTGCGCGCCATCGATCCGGCCGAAGCCCGCCGCATCTTCAACGAGCATGCCGAGGCCTATGCCAAGTACCGCGGCCGCGTGGGGGCCGCGGCGGGGTCGAATCCCTCGGTGGTCAAGGGGCAGGACGCCGCCTCCGGCACGGTCGCCCCGCCGGCCGATACCGGTGTCGCCACCGCCGCGCCGACGCAAGACCGGGTGCGCCTGTCGACCGGCGAGGTCCAGGACAGCGCAGCCGCGCAGGCCGAGGCGCAGGCAGACGCCAAGACGTCCGCCGACCGTGCGCTGGCGGACACGCAAGGGCGCGTTAACCAGCTTCAAAGCAATGTGGACGAATTGACCAAGGCTGTTGCGCAGCAGTCTGGCGCGGCCGGGGCTGGTGCGCCGGGTGCTGCCGGTGCAGCAGGTGCGACGGGTGCTTCGGGGGCAGCAGGCGGTTCGGGTTCGGCAGGTGCTCCGGGCTCGGCAGGTGCTTCGGGCTCGGCAGGTGCTTCGGGCTCGGCAGGTGCTTCGGGCTCGGCAGGTGCTTCGGGTGCTGCAGGCACTTCGGGTGCAACTGGGACGCCGGGTGCAGCAGGCACTTCGGGCGCAGCAGGTACTTCGGGCGCAGCAGGCATGCCGGGCGCAGCAGGCACGCCGGGCGCAGCAGGCACGCCGGGCGCAGCAGGCACGCCGGGCGCAGCAGGCACTGCGGGCGCAGCAGGCACGCAGG
>Ga0256896_1000263_pt1 | contig 17114 bp, 15 predicted proteins | sample MC6MC0669MT_FD_190205 | JGI IMG/M metagenome (GOLD analysis project Ga0256896, IMG submission 190205) | Metatranscriptome of enriched soil aggregate microbial communities from Iowa State University, Ames, United States - MC6-MC0669-MT... | ecosystem: Environmental > Terrestrial > Soil >... | reverse complement strand
CAATTCGCTCATCGTAAACTTCCGGATGTGGTTTGGCAATACTGGTAATAAAAGCACTCAAATCCGAACTTTTAACTGCCGTAGTTCCCTCTTTGTTCTTGGCAATGGTGTGCAAGATCGCTCCATGATGAAAGGCATTTTTAACTAAAGTGCTATCAGATTTTCGCATGCCTTCAAACAATTGGTTAATGGTTTTTTTAATGGATTCTTCCTCATTAGTTTGTGCAAATGCACTTGCCGTTACAGTAAAAACAAGGAAAGTGAATACAATGCTCAGTTTATTCATGACTTTGATGTTACGATTTTAAAACTAAATATATCGAAATTTGTATATTAGTGAAAGAAGAACCCCTGACAAGCGGTCGCAAATACATCCACACCTAACTCACCTAAATCTTTTATTTATAAACATTTGAGTTGCATATTGTGTGTATGTTGATAATTTTTTTACGCCCTTTTTTAATAAATAGCGTAAACTTATAATGTAATACCAAACTAACAGGGCTGTTCTTTTAAATATTCAAAAACATGGAAGAAGAATTTGAATTTGATTTTAATGAAGATGCGCAACATTCTGTAGAACGTTATGAAGAGATGATCCGTAATGAGGATCAGTATTTTTTTGATGCGCAAGCTTTTGAATATATTATAGATAATTATATTGAAAAGAATGATCCTGTAAAGGCATTGCAGGTAATTGATTTTGCCTTGAATCAGCACCCTTATGCTGCGGTTTTCTTAATTAAGCAGGCACAGTTATCACTGTTCACCAATGAGGTGGATAGGGCATTTGCTGCGCTGGAAAAGGCCGAGATGTTAGAGCCTTCGGAAGCAGATATTTACGTTTTGAGAGGTAATATTTATCAGAACATGGATCGTCATGCGGAGGCTTTAGAAAACTATGATAAAGCTTTGGGCTTAGCAGAAACTACCGATGAAATTTTATTGCAGATGGCCTACGTGTATCAAAATATGCACGATTATGAGAATGCAATAGTTTATATCAAGCGTAGCTTAGAGCAAAATATGGAGAATAAAGATGGACTTTATGAGCTCGCCTTTTGCTACGATATTTTAGATAAGCAGGAAGAAAGTATTCAGTTTTACCAGGAATATATTGATAGCGATCCTTACTCATACGCCGCTTGGTATAATTTGGCCAACTCTTTCCATAAATTAGAGCTTTACGAAAAGTCGATTGATGCTTACGATTATGCGATCTTAATCAAAGAAAACTTTTCATCAGCATATTTCAACAAAGGGAATGCCTTGGTGCAGTTAGATAAGTATGAAGAAGCAATTGAAGTTTATAAACAGACTTTTGAATACGAACCGCCTAATGCCGATACCTATTGCGCCATAGGCGAATGCTACGAAAAGCTAGAGCAAATGGGCGAAGCAAGATCTTATTACAAGAAATCTGTAAAGATGGATCCCAAAATGGCCGATGCTTGGTTTGGTATTGGCGTGACCTTAAACTTTGAGGAAAGATATTTCGAGTCGCTGCATTTCTATAAAAAAGCTTTAGATCTTGATGATGAAAATGCTGATTTTTGGTTTGCGATGGCAGATGCTTATTACAAACTGGGACAAATAGACGAATCTATCGAAGCTTATTATAAAGTTTTAGAATATAATCCGGTTGATGTAGAAGCCTGGTTGGATTTTTCGACCGTACTTTACGAGCAGGGCAAGGTGCTAGAGGCTTCTGAAACGATGGCCGAAGCGATTAAAAACAATCCAGATGCTGCGGAACTTTATTATAGAATGGTAGCTTATATGTTTGCATTGGGCAAAGGTCAAGAAGGAATAGATTATCTTCAAACTGCATTAGAAATTGATCCAGATAAACATTACATCTTGTTCGAATACTTGCCGCAATTACAAAACAATAGTACAATTGTGGCAATCATCAGTAACTACATCAAATAAAAGCGAAACTTAACACGACATGTGCTTAAAAAAAGGTAGAGTTTTTTAACTTTGCAGCAAATATAAATCCGACTTGAACGAGCTGATAATTAACTAAGACAATTATTAATTTATTCAAAGAAGGTCCATCTTTTGGTGGAAGCACAATAACGAAATAGATGAATTATACTTTAAACGACATTCCTGAACGTACAAGCAAGCCACGCCAAAAGGGATTAACCATGGTGATGGATAAAGGCTTAAGTTTAAGACAAGTTGAAGATTTTATAGAAGTTGCAGGCGTGCATACGGATATCGTGAAATTAGGTTGGGCAACCTCTTATGTAACGCCAAATTTAAAAGAAAAGCTTGCATTATACCGTAGTGCAGGCATTCCAGTTTATTTTGGAGGTACTTTATTTGAGGCTTTTGCCATCAGAAATCAATTTGAAGATTACCAAAGAGTTTTAGATGAATTCGGGATGGAATATGCCGAAGTTTCTGATGGCTCTATGGATATCGTTCACGAAGAAAAATGTGAATTTATTGCAAAGTTAGCTAAACAGGTAACTGTAATTTCTGAAGTAGGTTCTAAAGATGCTGCAAAGATTTTTGCGCCATATAAATGGATTCAGTTGATGAAAGCCGAAATTGAAGCTGGTTCGTGGAAAGTAATTGCCGAAGCAAGGGAAGGTGGAAATGTAGGGATTTATCGCGGTACCGGAGAAGTAAGAGAAGGTTTGGTTGATGAAATTTTGACACAGATACCTGATGAACGCATCATTTGGGAAGCTCCGCAAAAAGAACAACAAGTGTGGTTTATTAAATTAATTGGCACTAATGTAAACTTGGGCAATATTGCTCCTTCTGAGGTAATTCCTTTAGAAACTATTCGCTTAGGCTTACGTGGCGATACTTTTGATTATTTCTTAAATAAATAATAACAGATTTTTAACAATCCGTACTTAACCAGTATGGATTGTTGTGCTTTTACGATATGAGAACTTTTGGTTTAATAGGTTTCCCGCTTTCTGCATCTTTTTCGAAGCAATTTTTTGCTGATAAGTTTAAGGAAGAACATATTACAAACTGCAAATACGAATTGCATCCAATACCACAGGCAAAAGAAATCCTCGATTTAATTGAGGCAGACCCTTTGCTTCGCGGTTTAAATGTAACCATTCCTCACAAGGTAAGTGTAATGCCGTATATCAGCGAGTTAGAGGAAGCAGCTGAAAAAATTGGCGCAGTAAATTGTATTGCAATTGATCAGTCTGGAGAGAAGCCTTATCTAAAAGGATATAATACCGATGTTTACGGTTTTGAGGTTTCCCTAAAGCCTTTGCTAAAACCTCATCATACCAAAGCCTTAATTTTTGGCGATGGCGGCGCCGCAATGGCGGTAAAGTATGTTTTTAATCAATTAAATATTCCTTTTATTTCGGTGGTTAGAAATGCGCAGCCTAATGCTGTTCTGTATTCTAGTGTTACTAAAGAAGTTTTGGAAGAGTACACCATTTTGGTAAATACCACGCCGCTAGGTATGTTTCCTAATATAGATTCGTTTCCGCCAATTCCATATCAACACCTAAGCGAAAAGCATTTAGCTTACGACTTGGTTTATAATCCAGAGGAAACTGCTTTTTTGACGAAGGTAAAAGAACAGGGGGGAACGATAAAGAATGGTTTGGAAATGCTACATTTACAAGCAGAGCGTTCTTGGGATATTTGGAACAACAACAAATGATTAAATGAGAGAATGACTGAATGGCAGAATATTCGATAACGCATAAGCCAAACATTCAGAATTATAATTAGGCTAAATATTCAATCATTTACTCAATCAGTAATTCAATAACTTAAAAAGGGATGAAGTATATTTTTTTATTGTTGATTTCGGTATTTGCATTGTCAGCTTGCAACAACGAAAAAGTAGCTACTCCTAAACCCAAAGGTTATTTCCGTATTCATTTTCCTGAAAAGAAATATCAATCATTTAACGATGGTTGTGCCTATAGTTTTAGCTATCCCACCTATGCTCAGCTAAGCAACGATAGAGATAAAAATGCCCAAGCTTGTTGGAAAAATCTAAATTTTACACCTTTTAATGGGGTTTTACATATTACGTATTACGATGTTTTTTCGCCAGCAACTTATAACGAAATGACGGAGAATGCCCGTAGTTTGGCCATGAAACATACTGTTAAGGCAGATGCAATTGACCAGCGTATTATCAATTATCCTGATAAGAAAGTTTATGGTGTGTATTACAGTATTGAAGGTAACACAGCGTCATCGGTACAATTTTTCTTAACAGATAGCGTAAACCATTATTTACGTGGGGCGTTATATTTTAACGAGCGTCCGCAATACGATTCTATACAACCAGTAGTAAAATTTATCAAACAAGATATTGATAAGTTGATAGAAACGTTTCAGTGGAAGAACGGAAAGTTGTAAGTTTTAAGTTATAGGTTTTACGCTTGAGTAACGCCTAATTTAATTTAAATACACAAACTTTTCATCCACGTATTACGCACTACTTAAAACTTATAACTCAATGATTAACCTAAAGCAATTCACCTTTAATCCGTACCAAGAAAATACTTACGTTTTATTTGACGAAACAAGCGAGTGTGTCATCATAGATCCCGGGATGTACGAAGGTCATGAGCAAAATCAGTTAGTTAATTTCATCAAAGAAAAAGGTTTAACCCCTGTGCTGTTATTAAATACACACTGTCATATTGACCACGTTTTAGGAAATAAATTCGTCTTCGATCAGTGGGGATTAAAACCGCAGTTTCATAAAGGTGAGTTGCCTTTGTTGCACCGTGTGGTAAGTTATGCGCCGCAAATGGGTTTCAATTACCAGGTATCGCCAGAGCCAGAGGTTTTCTTGGAAGAAACTGGAACGGTATCATTTGGTAACAGCCAGCTCGAATTAATTTTTGCGCCGGGTCATTCGCCAGCACATTTGTGTTTCCATGCCAAGCAAGAGAATTTTTTAATTGGTGGTGATGTTTTGTTTTTCCGCAGCATTGGTCGCACAGATTTGCCAGGCGGCAATCACCAACAATTAATAGATAGTATTAAAACCAATGTTTTTGTATTACCAGATGATTGTGAAGTTTTTCCGGGGCATGGGCCAAGTACTACTATTGGCTATGAGAAAGTAAACAATCCGTTTTTGGCATAGCCTTTTACGACTAATCGTATTGCCTATAGCGCAAAATTAAAAATTAGATACTTCAATTTTCAATTCCAAACTAGAGGTTCGGGCTTCTTTTACCTATCTTTATCGCGTGAATACTGCTTTTTACATCGCCCGTAGGTATCTTTTTGCAAAAAAATCTACCAATGCCATCAATATTATTTCCGCAATTTCTATGCTGGGCGTTATGGTGGGCAGCGCAGCGCTGATTATTATTCTATCGGTATTTAATGGTTTCGAAGAAATGGTGCTTAAAATGTTCAACAGCGTTACGCCACAAATTGTCGTTATTCCAGCACGGGGCAAAACCTTCGATCCAAATACAGTTTATTTTAATCAGTTAAGGAAAAATGATGAGGTATATTCCTTTACCGAGGTGCTGTCAGAGAATGCGTTAGTGCGTTACGATAACAAACAGACGCCAGCAATGGTAAAAGGTGTGAGCAATGATTTCCTTAAAAACAAAAGCTTAGACACCATTATGGTAGATGGCGTTTTTGTGCTGGAAAATAAAATTGGGCAGCCACAAGCCGTATTAGGTTCAGCTTTGCAGGCATTTTTAGGCGCTAATCCAGCAGATCCGTTTGAGCAGTTACAAATCTTCTCTCCCAAAAAAGGAGCACAAGGTAATTCAGTAAATCCCCTGGATGATTTTACCATGTTAAACATTTCTCCTGCCGGAATTTTTGAGATACAACAAGACTTCGATAACCTGTTGATTGTGCCCTTGAGCTTCGCTAGAGAGTTACTGGGTGAAGCAAAAAATGTATCGGCTATTGAAATTAATGTAGCGCCTGGTGTAGATGCTGAGAAACTGAAGCAACAAATGTCCGAAGATTTGGGCAGCAAGTATGTAGTAAAAAACAGAATCGAGCAAAACCAAGCTTTGTACAATGTTTTGGGGTCCGAAAAATGGATGGTTTATATCATCTTAACTTTTATTCTAATCATCGCAATTTTTAATATCATTGGCTCGTTAACCATGTTAGTAATCGATAAGCAGAAAGATATATCAGTACTAAGTAGTCTCGGAGCTGGGAAACAGCTGATTAAAAGAATTTTTTTAGCAGAAGGTATGATGATAACCTTAACAGGTTGTATCTTTGGCGTGTTGATAGGCTTTGTTTTTTGCCTGTTACAGCAACGGTTTGGTTGGGTAAAAATGGGCGATGCAAATTTTATGTTTTCAAATGCCTATCCAATTGCCATAAAATGGAAAGATTTTGTGTTGGTTTTTGTCACGGTTAGCTTTTTTTCTTTCATAGCTGCGGGTTTGGCATCAAATTTAAGTGTTAAGAAGATAGATCGTATTAATCAAGATCTTTAGCCTATGTATACCAGTAAAAAAATATTTTTTGGATTGTTCTTCGCTTTAGGTCTGCTATGGGCCTGCGGTAATAATAACAATACGGCGCAGCAAGAAGGTAAGCCTGTCACGTTAAAGGGGCTTTACAGTTTTGGTCCAGAAATGAAATCATTTACAGATTGCGATGAAGGTCGTGAATACTGGGTAGCAGATAGTGCCAAAAATTTGGAACTAGAATATGTGAATTTAGGCTTTGAAAAACCATACATGCCAGTTTATATCGAGGTAGAGGCACATTTGGTAAAATCGGATACTACAACGGTTACAGGCGGCTACGATTCTACAATGGTAGTTACTAAAGTGCTTAAAATACTTAAAGATATTCCAGAGGGACCTTGTAACCAGTAGTGGTTGTTAAATAATTTCGAATTGAAAATTAAGCATCTCGCGTTAGTAAAACTACTTCAACAAGCCTACTCGGCAGAAAAGGCAGCTGCTTTTGCATACATTGGCCATGCTAAAAATGTTAAGAAAGCGGAAGAAAAATTAGCCATAAAGCAAATTGAGGATGACGAGTGGGAGCACCGAAGAGAGGTTTTGGCGCTAATGGCGGAATATGATATTCCTATTTCTAAGTTCTACGAATTCAAATACCATATTATTGGTAAAGTAATTTCAGGTTTGTGTTACGTAATTGGAAGATTTATGCCGTTTTTCTTTGCAGGTAAGCTGGAAAGTGGAAATGTGTGTGAATACTTTAGAATGAGGCAATATTTTAATTCGATTGGTATTTATAAGCATGATCTTGTGCTTTATGAAATGGGCATTAAAGAGAAAGAACACGAAGTTTATTTTTTAGAGCAGGTAAAAGATGATAAGTTACTGCCTTTATTCGAAAAGCTGTTTTCTTGGGGTGCCAATAAAACTTATAACAACGTCGACCTGGAAAATAAGCAGGCGCCGGAGAATTCTGGTGACTATTGCAAGCCTAAAAATGATTAGCTTTTTATGATTCGTTGAAAATCATAGTCTGCTACAATAAAAAACTAATCCCGTTTTATGCTACAAAAATGTATTTCCACTTTAACTGGGTTTAGTTTACACAGGTTTTTTAAACTATGGGAGGTTTCTACCAATTGGTCTTTGCCCTTCAATCCTAAGAATTTACATACAAACTCTTACTTAACTGTGGAATAACCTTGTTTTCGGTAGCCTTTGCAAATAAGGTATCAATCGCTTTGCGACCTTCTACGCCCAAATCCACCGAGTACTGGTTTACGTAAAGTTCAATGTGTTTATACATTACTTCCTCGTCCATAGCTTGTGCATGCTCACGTATAAACGCTATGCCAGATTTGGGGTTCGCGAAAGCATATTCTACCGACTTTCTTACTAGTCTGTTCACTTTTTGCTGAATCTCTAATGGCAATTCCCTATTCACCACAATTCCGCCTAACGGAATGGCACAACCAGAATGTTCTTCCCAATAAGCGCCTAAGTCTACTACCTTATGCAAACCCTTTGCCTCGTAAGTAAAACGATTTTCGTGAATAATTAAACCTAGGTCAATTTCATCATTTAAAAGTGCATTCTCAATTTCCGAGAAAACTAATTCTTGCTTGTCAGTTAATTTTGGATAAGCAATGCCGAGTAAAAAATTGGCTGTAGTGTATTTGCCGGGAATGCCAATTTTTAGGTTAGAGATTTGGGCCTCAGTTCGTAATTGCTCTTCAATTCTTTTGGCATTTTCTTTTTTGCAAATTAAAAGCGGACCAACGCCAAAGCCTAAAGCGCTACCCGCATCTAACAATGCATATTGTTCAGCAACATATGCCAGTGCATGAAAACTTAATTTGGTAATATCTAGTTCGCCACGTAAAGCCTTCTGATTTAGCGTTTCTACATCGTCAAAAAAAACTTTAAAGCTTAAGCCTTCGGTGTCTATTTTGCCGTGAATTAAGGCGTCGAAAATGAAAGTGTCGTTAGGGCAGGGAGAAAAACCGAGTGTAAGTTCCATGCCGTAAATTTAATGTAGAAGCTTTAAATTAAAGTCATTCGTAATTCAAAGTTTCAACAACATTGTTTTTTGCAGGTTTTTCATTCGTGATGTCTCGAGTTACTTTGGTGAAGCCTACAATTTCTTTTCGCTCGTTATGTACCGCAGTAATTACCACACGAGCCATGAATTGTGTTTTATCTTTTCTGGTTCTATATCCTTCATCTCTGGCCACACCTTTTTCTCTGGCTATATCCAATAAACGGTGCGGCAGCTGCTGTGCTCGTTGTTCATCATTGTAGAAAATGCTGAAGTTTCTACCTACAATTTCACTGGTTTTATAGCCTTTTATTTTTTCTGCGCCTTTGTTCCAGTTTTCTACATTTCCTTTAGTGTCTAGCAGTAAAATTGCATAATCTTCAATTTCGCCCACCATGTTGTTGTAGCGAAACAATTTGATATCGGTAGTGCCTGTTGCCTCACTAACTACCGACCTAATTTTTGCATCGAGGATTTTAGCAACGTCTATGGTCATTTTTAACCATTCTTTGTCCATTTCTACTACATCAGTTTCTGCTAAATTTAGCAATCCAAGTATAGAAGAGAAAGGCTGTCTTATTTCGTGCGACTGTAATTGCGCAATAGCCCTTAGAGATTGGTTTTTTTGCTCCAATTCTACTAAACGTTCTTTCAGCTCTTGTTCTGCCATTCTAGACTCTATTACGTAAACAATTTGCTGTGCTAAGGATTGCAATATCCTTTGTTGTATGTCGTCTAAACGGTTTGGTTTTATATCAATGAGGCATAAAGTTCCGATCTTAAGTCCATCATTGGTGGTAAGTGCAGTTCCCGCGTAGAAACGAATTTTTGTTTCTTCAGGGATGTTACCTTGAAAGCTTAAATTGGCGGCTTGAGTGTCGTTTATAACTACAACATTGCCAGAAGCAGCTGCATGTTGGCAAAATGATATTTCTGAAGGATTTAAACTTAAATCAATTTCTGATGAAGCCTTAACCCAGTTGGTGTTATCTTCTGATAGAGAGATTAATGAAATTGGCTTGTTACAGGTGTCTTTAGCTAATGTTAAGATATGCTGTAATTCGTCGATGATAGCAAAATTATACTGCAAAAAATCTCTAATAGTCACTAGTCTTTCTGCCTCTTTTGCTGCCTTGTCTGTTATTGCTATCAAAATAATTGATGTTATAGTGTTGCGAGTTAAACTTTACTTGCCAGCAGGTGATGATAAGCGAGAATTTAGCTCCTTAGTTCACTGACTAAAAGTATGCCATTTAAAGGAATAAAACTGTAACAAAAAGGTTGGTTTCCGGCCGTTGTTATTTTATTGATAAGGAAAATAAGCAAAATTTATGCGGCCTCCTTATTTAAGAAATTGATTAGCCAATGGTTTAGCTGAGAAACAGCTAGATTTATTTGCCAATTTGCTCGGTTGCGAGGTTCTACATAGTTTGAGATGCTGCGTACTTGTAAAACAGGAATTTTAATTTGTTGGCAACCGTAGAAAACCGCTGCACCTTCCATGCTTTCTGTTTGCGGTTGGTACAACTGAGTAATTTTTTCTATGCTTTGGGTATTGCCGTGTACTTTGTTAACCGTAATTCCCCTTACTTCTTTAAGTGTTAAGGGTGTTTTGGTAATTGATGAAAAACTATTTTCGCCAAAGCCAAGTTCTGGTAGTGTAATGAAGCTGTCGTGGTCTTCGGCACCTAATTCAGCAAAGGTATCTTGTGTGATATTTACCACTTCGCCTAAAGAAATTGATTTATCGAAACTTCCGGCAATGCCTACGTTAAGCACCAAGCTATACTTGTCGCTTAATACTTGCCCCAATGCAAAAGCTGTAGCTACCATGCCTACATTGGTAATTAGCACATCGAATTTTTCGGTTTCGATAAATTTGCCGGAGACCAAATTGAAGTGGCTTAAGGTTGGTGCAATTTCGGCTTCGGTGGCTGCTACTAAAAGAAGTTTCATATTGCTAATTAACGACATTTTTTTTGATAGGTTGTTGGATGGTCGGTTTTTTAGATCGATAGTGGTTTTGGAGTGTTGCTGTTGTTAATTAAACCCGACCAAAGGGTAAAGCCCGCAGGCGAAGTGCAACGAAGCTGAGGACTTGAACCAAAGGGCGGGACGAAAGTAGCCATAAAACGCGGGTGGTGCTTTTCTAAAAGCATTGTGCTGCTGATTTAGAATTACGTGACAATATCTTGAAGTATCGAACATCCGCCTATCGACTTTATCTGTATATTTGCATTTTATTCTTAGAAAATGATTTATATTACACGTAGGGAGAGCTTTAACGCGGCGCATAAATTGGCTAGACCAGATTGGACGGAGGATGAAAATACCGCCGTTTTTGGAAAGTGTGCTAATCCGAATTGGCATGGCCATAACTACCAATTATATGTAACGGTTAAGGGCGAAGTTAATCCTGAAACTGGTTTTTTGGTGGATTTGAAGTGGTTAAAACAGGTCATTAATACACATGTGATTGACAAAGTTGACCATAGAAATTTAAACCTTGATGTTGATTTTATGAAAGGTAAATTGGCATCGACCGAGAATTTGGCAATTGCAGTTTGGGATATTTTGAAACCTCATGTTAACGAAAGTGGAGCGCAATTGCACTGCATTAAAATTTACGAAACAGATAATAACTATGTCGAGTATTTCGGCTAAACTATAAAAATGGCACACAATCACGATCATGATGATGAAGAACTACTGGGCTACCAAAAGATAGACCGGTATGATGATGAAAAAGTTAATGCAGTTGCAGTACATTATAAAGATATTTTAGAACGTTTGGGCGAAAACCCAGAGCGTGAGGGTTTGATAAAAACTCCAGAGCGTGTGGCTAAAGCTTTGCAGTACTTAACGCATGGCTATGATATTAAACCTGAAGAAATTTTACGTTCGGCCATGTTTAAGGAAGACTATAGCCAAATGGTAGTGGTAAAAGACATTGAAGTTTTTTCTATGTGCGAGCACCACATGCTGCCTTTTTTTGGCAAAGCGCACATTGCCTATATCCCGAACGGACATATTGTAGGTTTAAGTAAAATACCTAGAGTAGTTGATGCTTTTGCCCGCAGATTACAAGTTCAAGAACGCTTAACCAACGAAATTAGGGATTGTATTCAGGATACGTTAAACCCGGCTGGAGTGGCTGTAGTAATGGAATGTAAGCATTTGTGTATGGCAATGCGTGGCGTACAAAAGCAAAATTCGGTAACTACAACATCAGCGTTTACAGGCGGATTTTTAAGCAACGATAAAACTAGGGCAGAGTTTTTAAGACTAATTACTGCGAATTTACACTAGGAGATTTACGATTTTGGATTAACCACAAATACACTAAGAACACAAAGTTTTTGGTGTAACGGGTTTAAATTTATATCAATTTAACAATAAAATATTTAATAGTGATATGATGATAGGAAAGGTGTCTAAAATCTCAATACTCATATCTCAAATCTAAAGTATGAAAGCATATATTTTTCCAGGGCAGGGTGCCCAGTTTGTAGGCATGGGCAAAGACTTATACGAAAACAGTCCGCTGGCTAAAGAACTTTTTGAAAAAGCGAATGAAATTATTGGTTTCCGCATTAGCGACATTATGTTTAGCGGAACTGATGAAGAATTGAAACAAACCAATGTTACCCAGCCTGCAATTTTCTTGCACTCGGTAATTTTAGCAAAGGTTTTGGGCGATGGTTTTAAACCAGAAATGGTTGCTGGACACTCGTTGGGCGAATTTTCTGCTTTAGTTGCTGCAAATGCACTTTCTTTTGAAGACGGTTTGAAATTGGTAATTGCTCGTGCTAACGCTATGCAGAAAGCTTGCGAAGTACAGCCAAGTACCATGGCTGCAATTTTAGGCTTGGCCGATGAAGTGGTAGAACAAATTTGTGCAGAAATTGAAGAAGTTGTAGTGCCTGCGAATTATAACTGCCCTGGTCAGTTGGTAATTTCTGGTAGTATTGAAGGTATTGATAAAGCTTGTGAACAGTTAACTGCTGCTGGTGCAAAAAGAGCTTTAAAACTGAACGTTGGTGGCGCTTTTCACTCGCCGTTAATGGAGCCAGCAAAGGTAGAACTACAAGCTGCCATTGAAGCAACAGCTATTAATGCACCTGTTTGCCCAATTTATCAGAACGTAAATGCGCAGCCAACCAGCGACCCGGCTGTAATTAAAGAAAACCTTATTGCGCAATTAACTGGAGCGGTTAAATGGACACAAACATCAACCAATATGATTGCCGATGGTGGTAACGATTTTGTGGAAGTAGGACCTGGTAATGTGTTGCAAGGTTTGGTTAAAAAAGTAAGTAGAGAAGTACAAACTAGTAGCGCAAGTATCGCTTAGTTTATCCATTTATATTTGGGGCTGTTTAATGGCAAACAACCCAACGTTAGCGAGCGTTAGAAAAAGTTTTAATGAAGTACAACATCATAACTTTTTCTGTGTTTATACGTTGGAAATAAAGAATTTGCTTTTTACACAGCCCCATTTCTGTATATTTATATTTTAAAGCCGCTGAGTTTGAATACAGGACTAAAAATTAGGTTATTGATGTTAATATTAGGCATTTGCTGTTTTATAACGGCACTGTCGCTACGTAGCTCAATTACCAAAAAAGACCTGTTGCAACATGAGGCAAATGGCCTTCAGGAAAATTTGTTGGCAAGAGAGCGAATCATTTATGATTATCTCACCGTACCTCAAAAATTAGAAGAGCTTAAGAAATTTAGTGTTGATGAACGCTTAGCTAATAGCTTTATTTCTACGTACAGATCTAGCGGTATCAATGTGCTGGTTTACAAACGTAACCACCTCGAATACTGGAGCACCTACAAAGCAGTACCAAAGAACGTAGAAAGATTAAAAGACGGAACCTCATTTGTATTACTCTCAAACGGTTATTATGAACTGATCAAGAAGACGGTTGGAGAATACATGTTTGTTTTCCTAGTTACAGTGAAAACACAGTTCGCCATCGAAAATCAGTATTTGAAAAATGAGATTTGGCCTGGACTTTTTGATAAAAATACACTACAAATAGCCTCCTTTACAGAAAAGGAAGCCACAGAAATTTTTAGCCTTAGCAAAGATTACTTATTCACCGTTAAGCTGAGCAGTAATTACACCGACAATATCTTTACTTCTGCCGAACTATGGCTGTGGATCTTTGGCGCACTCTTCGTTAGTTTATTTGTAAACTCTTGCGGCTTATGGTTTGCAAAGCGAGGTAAGGTATTGGTAGGAACACTTTTAGTTTCGGTTTATTTTGTCGTTTTAAGGTTGTCAGATTTGAAGTTCTTTTGGTTTAACCATCGGTTTAACTTAAAAATATTCGATCCCACCATTTACGCAGAAAGCGATTTTCTACCCTCGCTTGGCGATTTACTTTTAAATGTGCTTGCCTTCACATGGATTTTTATATTTCTTTACGCCCATCGCAAAGATTATGTATTGCCAAATTGGATGGCTAGAAAAAAGCTTGTTAACTATATTTTGTTATTGCTTTTTGCACTACTATTAGGCGTTATAGGGTTTCTGGTAGAAGATTTATTTTTTGGGTTAGTTTTTTACTCGAAGATAGATTTCAACATTAGTAATATCATTAATCTAGGCTGGGTTAGTTGGTTAAGTATTTTCATCCTCTGTTTAGTATGGTTTAATATCTACCTTTTGGTAAATGTATTGTTAATGCTTACCAAACAGTTTGTAGTTAGCAATAGGGAAAAATTATGGGTGTTTTTAGCTTTAGTAGCTGGCTATACCGTTTACATGTTGATAATAAACTACACTGTATTCTATCTGGTTTATGCCTTGCTCATCTTTATGATAGCATACAACAACAAAATGCAGAACAGCCGGTTTTCTGTCTCAGTAATGGCTGTTGTATTTCTTTGTATGGCTACTATTACGTCCATTAAGTACATTAGGTTTGAAGACGTTAAAGAGAGAAATACAAGAGCCGGAATTGCCGATAAACTGATGTATCAAGATGATCCAAAAGTGATGAATGCCATTGAGCTTTTGGAACATGGATTATCGGTAGATTCGCAGGTGGTAAGTTATTTTAAGCAACCACTACTGATACAAACTACGAACTTTCATAATTACATTTCTAAGAATTATCTAGATGGTTATTTATCGCGTTTCGAATATAAAATGTTCGAATATAGTAGCAATGACCAGTCGCTAAAAAGTGCTGAGAGTTTACCGATTAGTAAATATAAAAACCTAGTGAAATTTGGTGCGGTAAAAGCCCAGCAGGCTAACTATTTTTACCGTGTAAATGACACTTTTGGCTTCCAGAACTATTTCGGTATTATTCCAATTTTTGATGGTGAAAATCTGCTTGGAACTATTGTAGTTGAATTAACTTCCAGACCTTATGATTATAACACACTTTTCCCTGATTTATTGATTGATGGTAAACTAAAAAGTGATGAAGATTTAAGTAAGTACTCATTAGCATTTTATAAAGAAAATCAGCTGTTTAGCCAATCTGGGAAATATGTGTACCCAATGGTGAATACGGATTTTAAAGGGGAAAGAGATAGGATTGAATTTATTAACGAATATACGCCCGAATACTCCTACAGTCATGCAGTTTTTAAACCTGTAAATAACCGTTTGGTAGTCATCAGCCTTGAAAAGGTTGATTTCACTGTTCGTTTGGCCACATTATCTTTCTTCTTTCTTATTTTTATCATTTTCGGTGTTTTTGCATACATCGTTACATGGCTGGTAACAAATATTAGCGATAGCCGTGGCGGCATATTCAATATCAATCGATATTTGATGATTAACGCCAATAAAATCCTTTACAAAACCCGTATCCAGTTTTCTATCGTATTATCTGTTGTGGCCACCCTAATCATTGTTGGTTGGACTACTTTTTTCAATATCAAACACCAATACCTAGAGCAACAAAATGAGCAGGTAAGAGAGAGATTAAGAAAGGTACAGCTGGCCTACGAAAAACAAATTGCCTTAGCCGGAACCATTAGTAATGACAGCGAAGCACAGTTTGAGTTCAATCAGTTTGCAGATGTAAATGGCGTTTATCTTAATCTATATGATATTAATGGAAATCTATATTTAACTACACTTCCTAGGTTGTATGATTTGGGTATTATTGGTCGTAAGATGGGGCCAATGGCTTATATGCAGTTGGCTGTGCAGCAAAAATCTGAGTTCATTAACCCGATTGAGAAAATTGGTGAATTTACCTATGCGGCCGCTTATGCGCCAGTAAGAAATGCGGATAACCAAACCATTGCTTACATTAGTATTCCTTATTATTCTAACGAAGAAGATTATCAAGCTAGAATAGGTTTGTTTATCAATACGTTGATTAATATTTATGCGCTTGTATTTGTTTTAATTGGGGTGTTGGCGGTGTTTTTGGCCAATCAGATCACCAGCCCACTAACTTTCATTCAAGAAAATATCAAAAGAACAAAGTTAGGGCAATTAAACCAGCCGTTGGTTTGGCACCGACAAGATGAAATTGGTGTGCTGATCAAAGAGTATAATAAGATGATTGCCGAGCTAGAGATTAGTGCAAACAAACTTGCCCGTAGTGAGCGTGAAAGTGCTTGGCGAGAGATGGCAAAACAGGTAGCGCATGAAATTAAAAATCCGCTAACCCCGCTCAAATTGGGTGTGCAATTACTTGAGAAATCTTGGCGAGAAAAAGATCCTAATTTTGAGAAGAAGTTCGCAAGCTTCAACAAGTCGTTTATAGAGCAGATAGACAGCTTAGCAACCATCGCTTCCGAGTTTTCGAACTTCGCAAAAATGCCCGATACAAAATTGGAACATATTTCTTTGGTGCCTATTATCGAACAGGCGAAAGAGGTGTTTAGTTCAATGGAGCATGTAGAAATCCATATCCTTAATAGAACAAACAGAGAAATTGTGATTTTGGGCGATAAAGACCAACTCCTACGTTCTTACAATAACTTACTTAAAAACGCGATTGAGGCAGCCGATGGTAAAGAAAAATGTGTGATTAAAATTCATATTGCCAATGACCAAAAGCAGGTTTTTATAGAGGTGGAAGATAATGGAAAAGGGATTGATCCGAGTTTGCATAGCAGTATTTTTAGGGCAAATTTTACCACTAAATCTTCGGGTACTGGTTTGGGCTTGGCTTTCGTAAAACAAGCGATAGAAAATGCTGGAGGAAAAGTAGAATTTACCTCCGTACTGAATAATGGAACCATTTTCTACCTCACTTTTCCTTTGGTGTAATGATGTTTAGGATTGGCCTCATATCGCTTTTAGTGATTTTGGTAAATACTGGATTAAAAGCACAGCTGAGCAGCAACCAGCGGATTAAAAAAATTACAACGACCAACAAAGTCATCTTTTTAGATAGTTTGAGTATTGTTCCGCAATCTTTAAAGGTAAGTTATAACGCCAACGTGCAGGCAGACACAGCGCTTTACCAAATAGACTATGCCAAAGCTACCTTTTTGTGGAAGGGCACCGAGGGTATTGAGCTTAGTTTAAGTTATAAAGTTTTTCCAATTCTGTTTTCAAAAAGCTATTTCCATAAGGATGTAAAACTGATTGAGCAATTGCCCATAGACAACAGCAGTTTCTATGTTTATAAACCTACCGTGGTAGAAAACACGCT
>Ga0256896_1000257_pt1 | contig 17426 bp, 16 predicted proteins | sample MC6MC0669MT_FD_190205 | JGI IMG/M metagenome (GOLD analysis project Ga0256896, IMG submission 190205) | Metatranscriptome of enriched soil aggregate microbial communities from Iowa State University, Ames, United States - MC6-MC0669-MT... | ecosystem: Environmental > Terrestrial > Soil >... | reverse complement strand
TGGCCGCAAACCGCCGCGCGCCAGGCAGAGAATGTGATCGAACTTCCAGCCGGACCCATGCACCAATAAAGCGAGAGATTCAATGGCGTGGTGATATTCGTCCCACGTTACCCACAAATGCTGATCGCTCGATTCAGGCATAGGTGCAGACGGCTGTTGTCCTTATTTGAACGGATGGCGCAGAACGATGGTTTCTTCGCGGTCAGGACCGGTGGAAATCATGTCGATCGGTACGCCAACCAATTGCTGGATGCGATTGATGTAGGCACGCGCATTGGCTGGCAACACGTCCAGCGATTTCGCACCGACGGTGCTTTCCTTCCAGCCCGGCATTTCTTCATAAATCGGTTCGCAGCGTGCGGCATCTTCTGCGCCAACCGGGAAGATGTCGACAATTTTGTCGCCGATCTTGTAACCGGTACACAAACGCAGCGATTCAACACCATCCAGCACGTCAAGCTTGGTCAAGCAGATACCTGTCACACCGTTGATCTGCACCGAACGCTTCATCAATGCCGCATCGAACCAGCCGCAACGACGTGGACGACCAGTCACCGTGCCAAATTCATGGCCGACGGTTGCCAGATGTTTGCCAATACCGGCATCGGTCGGCAATTCCGACGGGAACGGACCGGAACCGACGCGTGTGGTGTACGCCTTGGTAATACCAAGGATGTAATGCAACATGCCTGGGCCGACACCTGAACCGGTCGACGCGTTACCTGCGACGCAGTTACTCGACGTGACATATGGATACGTGCCGTGATCGACGTCCAGCAAGCTACCTTGCGCGCCTTCGAACAGCAAATTGCCGCCGGCATTGTGCGCAGCGTACAACGCGCTCGACACGTCGCCAACCATCGGACGCAGACGCGGCACATCGGCCAAGGCGTCATCCAGCGTTTTTTGGTAATCGATTGCCTGAACCTTCAGGTAATGCGTCAACACGAAGTTGTGATAATCGAGGTTTTCGAGCAGCTTTTCAGCGAAGCGTTTTTCGTTGAGCAGATCTGCTACGCGAATGGCTCGGCGCGCCACCTTGTCTTCATATGCCGGGCCAATACCTTTGCCGGTGGTACCGATTTTCGCATCGCCGCGCGCAACCTCGCGTGCCACGTCGAGTGCAACGTGATACGGCAGAATGATCGGGCATGCTTCCGAAATTTTCAGACGCGACGGCACTTCAACGCCGATTGCTTGCAGCTTGTCGATTTCACGCAGCAGATCTGGCACGGACAATACGACGCCGTTGCCGATGTAGCAGGCAACGCCTTCGCGCATGATGCCGGACGGGATCAGTTGCAGAGCCGTTTTATGGCCGCCGATGACCAGCGTATGGCCGGCGTTGTGGCCGCCTTGAAAGCGTACGACACCTTGCGAATGATCGGTCAGCCAATCGACGATCTTGCCCTTGCCTTCATCGCCCCATTGAGTACCGACGACGACGACGTTTTTTGCATTGCTTTGTGTTGACATCACTTAACCTAAATTTTTGATAATCCAGTTGCCGTTTTCAAGTACGAGTGCACGATCGCAATCGAACTCATCCTGATCGTTGTCGTGACCGGGGAGGCTTTGAATCACGACCTCTCCTGCTTCACGTAACGCGACTATTTTTTCTCGCAATGTTGCATCACGTCCCCATGGGGCACGGACGGAACGCTTGCGTTCAGCGACCGGCAGCAAACGTGCCAACTCGCGCAAATCCATCGAAAATCCTGTGGCAGGACGTGCACGACCGAATGCCTCGCCAACGTGATCGTAACGACCACCGCGCGCCACCGCATTAGGTAAGCCAGGCACATAGATCGCGAACATCACGCCGCTTTCGTATTGATAACCGGCCAGATCCGCCAGATCGATCGTCACACTGGCATTGCCGGCCAGTTCAACCAGCGCAGTCAGTTCATCCAGTGCCTTGGCAATACCCGGCAATGCGGGCAGCGACTGGCGCGCGCGCGCAATCACTTCAGAACTGCCGTACAAGCCTGGCAAGGCCAGCAATGCCTGACGCGTTTGGTCGCTGTAACCGGCGGTAATGGCTTTCAGCGCCGGTACATCCTTGGCACGCAACGAAGTATACAGTGCTGCCTCGTCGCGCCGTGCCATTTCGTCATTTGCCAGAATCGCACGCAGTACGCCGACATGGCACAAATCGAGACGAACTTGCGTAAATCCGGCCAACGCAAGCGACGCCAGCGCCAGTTCCTGCACCTCGGCGTCGGCTTCCAATCCTGCATGACCGTAAATCTCAGCACCGATCTGCAGCGGCTCGCGCGTCGCATACAGACCATTCGGACGAGTCAATAAAACACTTCCGGAATAGCACAGACGCGTCACAGAGGAACGATTCAACAAGTGCGCATCGATACGCGCAACCTGCGTTGTCATGTCGGCGCGCACACCCAGCGTACGACCGGACAGTTGATCGACCAGTTTGAAGGTACGAAGATTCATGTCCTGGCCGGTACCGGCCAGCAGCGAATCCAGATATTCCAGCATCGGCGGCATGACCAACTCGTATCCATACAGGCGGAAGTTGTCGATGATGGCGCGACGCAGCTCTTCTATCTTGCGCGCTTCGGACGGCAAAACATCGGCAATATTTTCAGGCAGAAGCCAATTAGGCATGACGGATTGAATAGATCAGAAAAAGAAATGGTACGGTTGGTCAGCTTGCCGTACATCGTGCAGCATCGGATTCGTAACCGGAATTCCGGACAGGTTATCGATCAAATAATGTTGGTATCAAAAACATAAGTCAGCGAAGAGCAATCGTCGCTGACTTATGCAAAAACAGGATTTTACCGCGACCGGGGCCTTACAGGCTATTTCTTAGCGCTACCGGCAGCAGATGGATTCTTGAAATACTTGAAAAACTCGGAATTCGGATCCACCACCAACATGTCGCTACGTGTTTTGAAGCTTGCGCGATATGCTTCCAGACTACGGTAAAACTTGAAGAATTCCGGATTTTGACCGAATGCCTGCGAATAGATTTGCGATGCTTTGGCATCACCTTCACCACGAATCTGCTCTGCATCGCGATAGGCTTCCGCCAGAATCACGGTACGTTGACGATCGGCATCCGCACGAATCTTTTCGGATTCCGCAGCACCAGTCGAACGCAATTCATTGGCAACGCGCGAACGCTCCGACTTCATGCGATCGAACACCGAGTTGTTGATCTGCTCAACGTAGTCAACGCGCTTCAAGCGAACGTCGATGATTTCGACACCGATCTGTTTGGCTTCTTCGGAAACTTTCTTCTGAATGCCGTCCATGACCTTGCCGCGCTCACCGGAAATCACTTCGCGCACTGTGCGCTTGGTAATTTCTTCATTCAGCGAAGCCTTGACGATCTGCGACATGCGATTTTGTGCATTACGTTCATCGCCGCCAAAGCTGACGAAGTACAGACGCGGATCGGCAATACGCCATTTCACGAACGTATCTACCAAGATGTTCTTTTTCTCGGCCGTGATAAAACGGTCTGCGTCCGGCGTATCCAGCGTCAGCGTGCGTTTATCCAGAAACACGACATTCTGGAACGGTGCCGGCAGCTTGAAGTGCAAGCCTGGTTCTTTGATGACGGATTTGACTTCACCCAATGCAAACACGATCGCATATTGACGTTGATCCACGACAAACAACGTCGAGAACAGAACGATGACGATGATAGCCAGCGCAACTACATAAGAAATAAGACGGTTCATTATCGGCTCTCCCGATCACGGGAATCACGGCTATCGCGTGAACGCGATTCTCGTTGCACCTGTTCCTCAAGCGGTATCGGATCCGGCGGTGGTGTGACCAATCCAGAGCCCGCAGCCATCGGCGGACGCACCGTTGCACCGTCGCCAGCGACAACCGGTTGCGAACCGGTTTGCGAAATCAGTTTGTCCAACGGCAGATAGATCAGATTGCTGTTGTTCTTCGTATCAACCATGACCTTGGTTGTACTGGAGAAAATCTGCTGCATCGCTTCGATATACATGCGGTCTCTCGTCACTGCCGGCGCTTTTTGATATTCGGTCGAAATTTGCTTGAAACGTGACGCTTCACCCTGCGCATTTGCAATCACGCTGGAGCGATAAGCTTCGGACTCTTCCATCAAACGCGATGCGGCACCGCGTGCACGTGGAATAACGTCATTCGCATAGGCCTGGCCTTCATTCTTTTGACGTTCGCGATCCTGACCGGCTTTTACCGCATCATCAAACGATGCCTGCACTTGCTCTGGCGGTTGCACGCCTTGCATGGTCACGTTGGTAATCTGCACGCCAGATTTATAACGATCGACCATTTGCTGCATCAGCTGGCTCGTATCGAATGCGACTTTTTCGCGACCTTCGTACAAGACAAAATCCATCTTGCTCTTGCCGACGACTTCACGAATTGCGGTTTCCGCAACCTGCTTGACCATTTCATCTTGCTCGCGATTGTTGAATACCCAATCGGATGCATTCTTCAACGTGTATTGCACAGCAAACTGAATGTCGATGATGTTTTCATCTTCGGTCAGCATCAGCGATTCCTGCTGCTGCTTGTTGCGCACGTTGTTGCGATAGCCGACTTCGACTGTACGCACTTGCGATACGTTGACGATTTCATGGCTTTGAATCGGAGTCGGCCAGCGCCAGTTGAAACCGGCCGGTGCCATGTGGCTGTATTTGCCGAAAGTCAGCACAACGCCGGTCTGGCCTTCCTGCACGATGAAGAAGCCGCTGACCAGCCACAAAAATGCCGCAATCGCCGCAATGACCGCCGCACCAATACCTGCGCCGCGCATGTCGGGCACAAAACTACCGCCCCCGCCACCGCTATCGCCGCCGTTATTGTTGCCACCGCCGGATTTTTTATTCCCGAAGATATTGCTGATACGTTGATTGAAGTCGCGCCACAACTGATCGAGATCCGGCGGACCGTCATTTGGCCGCTTGCCATCCTGATTTTTGTTGTTGTCCTGGGAGCCTCGACCCCAGCGTGGGTCGTTGAGCGAAAACTTCACACCAATTTTTTTGAATAGGGTAACAAGCATTCTGTCGCGGTCCGGGCTTAAGAGTAATGGGTGGGAATGCCAAGCATTCGTTATACGTTTACATCGTCAGGCGCAACAATCGAAGTATCCGTGAGACTGGTTGTTCTTTCTTTTGCACTTTCTGCTATTGCTTGCCGCAATAGATCCAAGCCGCTTCCAGTCTGGGCACTGATAAAAACACGGCGAATTTTATCATATTCATCACGTTCCAAAGCAGGTTCCAACCCTGCCGCATCGATCTTGTTCCAGACCAGAATCTGCGGAATGTGATCGGCACCGATTTCACGCAGCACCATGTTCACTTGCTCGATCTGTTCCATGCGCACCGGACTGGCGCCATCGACGACGTGCAGCAACAGATCGGCATGAATCGTTTCTTCCAGCGTCGCGCGAAATGCGGCCACCAATTGGTGAGGTAATTCGCGAATAAAACCGACCGTATCAGAAATAATCACATTGCCCGCTTCGCCCAGATAAACGCGACGCGACGTCGTATCCAGCGTAGCGAACAATTGATCCGCCGCGAGCACGCGCGTCTTGGCGACCGCATTGAACAATGTCGATTTACCGGCATTGGTATAACCAACCAGCGAGACCGAAAACGCGTTGTTGCGATCGCGCGCGCGACGTTGTGTTGCGTGCTGCTTCTGCAGCTTTTCCAGTTTGGCACGCAGCATCTTGACACGTTCGCCCAGCAATCGGCGATCGGTTTCCAACTGCGTTTCACCCGGACCGCGCAGGCCGATACCACCCTTTTGCCGTTCCAAGTGGGTCCAGCCGCGAACGAGCCGCGTCGCCAAATGCTGCAGCTGCGCGAGTTCGACCTGTACTTTACCCACGTGACTTTGCGCGCGCTGCGCAAAAATATCGAGAATCAGACTGGTGCGATCGATGACACGCACTTTCAGATGACGCTCGAGATTACGCTGCTGCGCCGGCGACAATGCGTGATTGAAAATAACGATATCGATCTCGTGATCGACAACAGCATCGGCAATCTCATTAGCCTTGCCGGAACCGACGAACAGCGCCGCATCCGGACTCGGACGTCGACCAATGATCGTGGTAATCGGCTCTGCACCCGCCGATCTGGAGAGAAGGGAAAGTTCTTCTAGACTTGCAGCAAAATCACCTTTGCCGAAATCAACGCCAACCAGTATCGCACGCATCATCAGCACGACACCGGCCAGCGGGGAGCGACGGTCTTATTCAGCGGCAGATTCAAGGCTCAGATTCACAGCGCGTGCAGGAACGACAGTCGAAATCGCGTGCTTGTACACCATCTGCGTCACGGTGTTGCGCAACAGGACAACGTACTGATCAAACGATTCGATATGGCCTTGGAGCTTGATGCCATTGACGAGATAGATGGAAACGGGGACGTGCTCTTTGCGCAGGGCATTGAGGAACGGGTCTTGTAAAAGTTGCCCTTTGTTGGTCATGACAGCTCCATTGTGTTGTTGTGATCGGAGTTTGAGGCATCTTGCTTGATTTCAAGAGCCTCCCTAAACGGGAATGTAATCGATTTCAAAAATTCTCGCCAAAACTGTTTATTTTTCGACCCGCGCAAACGGATTTTTGCCGGAACGAAACTCGATACGTAGTGGAGTCCCAACCAGCGAAAAAGTTTCGCGGAAGTGCTTCTCCAGAAAGCGCTTGTAATTGGCGTCGATGCTTTCCAGCGATGTACCGTGAATGACGACGATAGGCGGATTCATGCCGCCTTGGTGGGCATAACGCAGCTTCGGTCGGATCGATCCCTTGCGGCGCGGTTGCTGATGCTCCACTGCCTCAATCAGTGCGCGCGTCAGCTTAGGCGTCGACAGATTCGTCATCGCTGCAGCGTAAGCAGAGTCGACCGATTTCATCATCGGGCCGATCCCGGTCGATTTCAGTGCAGAAACGAAGTGCGTCTTCGCAAACGACAGGAAACTCAGCTTGCGTTCCAGATCAATCTTGATCTCATCGCGTTGGTCGCTGGTCAGACCGTCCCACTTGTTGACGCCAATTACCAGCGCCCGGCCCGACTCCAGAATGAATCCTGCAATATGCGCATCCTGCTCGGAAATATCCTGTTGCGCATCCAGCAGCAGCAGCACGACGTTCGCTTCCGAGATCGACTGCAACGTCTTGACGACGGAAAACTTCTCGATCGCCTCGAATACCTTGCCACGACGACGAATGCCAGCAGTATCGATCAGTGTGTAATGTTTGCCTTCACGCTCGAAGTCGATTTCAATCGAATCGCGCGTCGTGCCCGGCAAATCGAATGCAATTACGCGCTCTTCACCGAGCAGCGTATTGACCAGGGTCGACTTGCCGACGTTAGGGCGACCAACGATGGCCAGCTTGATGCTTCTGCCTGTTTTTTCCGGTGCCTCTTCTTCCGGCGGACGCTGCGCAAACGCGATGTCCAGCGATTCCTCGACCAGATCGGTCACACCGTCGCCATGCGCTGCCGAAATCACATAGGGATCGCCAAGACCAAGCTCGTAGAAATCGGCCGTGACGGATGTGTACTTCATGCCTTCGGCTTTATTCACCACCAGCATGACGGAACGCCCCGATTTACGCAGGAAATCCGTAATGGTTTTGTCGTGCGGCGTCAGACCTTGACGGCCGTCGACGATAAAAATCACGACGTCGGCTTCAGCCACGGCCTGTTTGGTCTGCTTGGCCATCTCGTGCATGATGCCTTCCTTGGCAACAGGCTCAAAACCGCCGGTATCGACCACCAGAAACGGACGTTCGCCGACACGGCCTTCGCCGTAATGCCGGTCGCGTGTCAGACCCGGAAGGTCAGCGACCAACGCGTCGCGCGACCGTGTGAGTCGGTTGAACAGCGTGGATTTGCCGACGTTAGGTCGACCTACAAGTGCGATTACCGGCTTCATTCAATAATTACTGAGTCGCGATTGCGACCACTGTCCCTGATTGCGTTTGAAAAATAAAATTCCCGCGCGCGAAAAGCGGCGTCGCAAGAACAGGACTGCCGTCGGTGGCAATACGACCAAGCATCAGGCCGTCCTGCTTCGAGAAGAAGTGGACGTAGCCCTGATAGTCGCCCACCGCGACGGCAACATTCGATGTAATCGGTGTCGACAAACTGCGATTGCCCAATTGCGTATTGCGCCACAAGCTGGCGCCGCCATCACGCGAAAAAGCGTTCAACGAACCGCGCTCGTCAGCGGTGTAGACAGCAGTTTCATCCACGGCAACGCCGACGTCGCTCGACAACGGTTTGGCCCAACGACCTTGACCGGTAATCGCATCGATACAGGCAACGCGACCTTGATAAGCGACGGTGCAAACATCACGTCCCAATACCACCGGTGCGCCGGAAATATCGGCAATGCGCTCCAATTCGGTCGTGCCGCGTGGATCGCCGACGGCGACTTCCCAACGTGGTGCACCGTTATTCAATGTGACTGCCAGCAAACGTCCGCCTGCCAAACCGACATACGCATTGCCGTTGGCAATCGTAATGCCAGGCGCGGTCCGCAACGTCAGCGGTGGCGCGGTACGCTGAATCGCCCATTTGCGTGCGCCGGAATCGACGTCGTATGCCACCACACGATTATCCAGACTGCGCACAACGACAACGCCCAGACCGATCGCCGGGGTCGACAGCACTTCACTCGGTGCTTGCGCTTTCCAGCGCAATTTGCCTTGACCGTCGAATGCCATGACCGTGCCTTTTTCGCCGACCACAACGATGGTATCGCCATCGCTGGCAACGCCGGCCGTTAACGACATGCCGGCATTCACGCGCCAGATCGAGCGACCGGTTGACGCATCGAGACGATTGATCGAACCGTCCGCTGCAGCGGTGAACAAGTCATTGCCGACAACTGCAGGCGAAAACACATATTTATCCGCTTTGCCGACCGAGGTTGACCACACGGTCTTCACGCCCAGCGTCTGCTTGAAATCGACCAGCGGCACCGGTTGGTTACGCGTCGACGGTTTGCTGGCGAACGGATTCAACCACGATAGCGACGAGCAACCCGCTGTTGCAACCAGCAAGCTGACACACAGAACTTTTAATGCCATGCGGGACTTCTGCATCTTTTTTCCTTTGCGCGTTATTAGGCGTCTATTCGAATGCGGATTGGATCGTTATGCCGCTTTTTTGGCGGTGCCGCCACCGATGGCGTCCAGCTTGATCTGAATCAGCTGACGGCCCGGGCTTTTCTGTTCCGTTTTATCCAGCGCAGTTTGGTATGCAGTACGCGCATCGTCCAGCTTGTTTTGCGCAACGAAAATATCGCCTTTGCGATCATCGACGACGCTAGCGAATTGTTCAGGAAATGAGCCGGACAACAATTTCAAACCGTCGTCATATGCTTTTTCATCCAGCAGAATGCCGGCCAGACGTACCTTGGCCACTGCCTTGTAGTCATCGCTTGCGCCTTTGTCGATCACCCATTGCAGTTGCGCCTTGGCGGTCGGAAGATCGTTTGCATCAAACGCGAATTTGGCTGCATTCAATGCGGTCATTTGCGCATAAGCCGTGCGCGGAAATTTCGACTGCATGTCGCCGGCAGCGCGTTGAATTTTTTCCTTGTCCTGCGCAGTCAATGCTTTTTGGAATTCATCGTAGAACTGTGCAGCTTGCGCCGCCTGATTGCGCTGATAGTAATTCCAGCCGGTCCAAGCCGCATAAGCGCCCAACACGACGATCAGCGCCCAGGTCACCAGATTGCCGTACTGATGCCACCATGATTTGAGACTCGCCAGCTGTTCCTGCTCTTCGTGATCGTATGCCATGATTTTTTATCGTGAATTAGTGGTGATAGTGAACGTGCTCATGATCGTGGTCGTCGTCACCGCCGACAATCTGGTCGACCAGATAATCGGCGATGCCGTCGAATGCAACCTTGGATTGTGTGCCCTCGCCGTCTGCCGAACGCATTTCCTTGACGACGGCCTGGCCCTGTGCGATTTCGTCTTCGCCGATGATGACAGCGTAAGCGGCGCCGCTGCTGTCGGCGCGTTTCATCTGCGATTTGAAGCTGCCGATACCGGCTGACGAAGCGCAATGCAATACCACATCGAGTCCTGCATCACGCAAACGTTCAGCCACAACCGACGCCTGCAATTGCGCTTCCTCGCCTTGATGCACGAGGTAAACATCGCATTGGTTCGGGGCAAATTTTTCGCCGCTTGCCTTCATTAATTCCAGCAAACGCTCGACGCCCATCGCAAAACCGCAGGCAGGCGTCGGCTTGCCGCCGAACATTTCGACCAGTGGGTCGTAACGACCGCCGCCACACACCGTGCCTTGCGAGCCGAGCTGGTCGGTCACCCACTCGAACACCGTGCGGTTGTAATAATCCATGCCGCGTACCAGACGCGGATTCACAGTGAACGGAATCGCATTGTGATTCAGAATTTTTTGCACGCCTTCAAAGTGCGCGCGCGATTCTTCGCCCAGATAATCGAGCAACTTCGGTGCCGCATTGACCATTTCCTGCATGACTGGATTTTTGGTGTCCAAAATGCGCAGCGGATTGGTGTGCAAACGTTTCTTCGCTTCGGCATCGAGGATATCGATGTGTTGTTCGAAATACGCGATCAGGTCGGCGCGGTGTTTGTTGCGTTCTTCCGCATTGCCGATCGAATTCAATTCGAGGCGCACGTCCTGCAAACCCAGATCGTCCCACAGACGCTGGCACATCATGATCAGCTCTGCATCGATATCCGGGCCGGCAAAACCGATCGCTTCCGCACCGATCTGATGAAACTGGCGATAACGTCCGCGCTGCGGCCGTTCATGACGGAACATCGGGCCCGCGTACCACAGGCGTTTCGGACTGTCGTACGTCAAATTGTGTTCGATCACCGAACGCACAACACCAGCGGTGCATTCCGGACGCAAGGTCAACTCGTCGCCGTTCATCGTATCGGTGAACGAATACATTTCCTTCTCGACGATATCGGTGACTGCACCAAGGCCGCGCGCAAACAATGCGGTCGGCTCGACGATCGGCGTGCGGATTTGTTGAAAGCCGTAACTTTTCAACACCGTATGCACGGTGTTTTCAAACAATTCCCACAATGGCGCATCGGCCGGGAGAATGTCGTTCATCCCCTTCACGCCGACGATTTTTTCTGTTTTCTTTTCTGACATGGATTCAACGGCTGTTCGCCGGTTTTATGGTCGTTTTTATTACTGCTACGTTGTTCGGTACGGCTGCCTTCGCTCGATCAAGCATCAGGCAGCGCTTTGTTCCTTGCCATAACGGCGTTTGACGTAGTCGAGCACGATCTGATGAAATTCTTGCGCGATATTATCGCCGCGCAAGGTCACCGTTTTTTCGCCATCGACGAAAACCGGTGCCGCAGGCGATTCGCCGGTGCCCGGCAGACTGATGCCGATATTGGCGTGTTTCGATTCGCCCGGGCCGTTGACGATGCATCCCATTACGGCAACATTCATCGCCTCGACACCCGGATATTCCTTCTTCCACACAGGCATCTGATCGCGCAGGAACGTCTGGATATCGTCCGCCAGTTCCTGGAAAACGGTTGATGTCGTACGACCGCAACCCGGGCAGGCAATCACCATCGGCGTAAATTTGCGCAGACCCATGGTTTGCAAAATTTCCTGTCCGACGATCACTTCTCGCGTACGATCGCCACCCGGTTCCGGCGTCAACGAAATACGGATCGTGTCGCCAATGCCTTCCTGCAACAACACCGACAACGCCGCCGTCGACGCAACAATGCCCTTACTGCCCATGCCGGCTTCGGTCAATCCGAGATGCAACGGGTAATCGCAACGACGTGCCAGTTCGCGATACACGGCGATCAAATCCTGTACGCCGGAAACCTTGCACGAGAGAATAATGCGATCGCCCGCCAAACCAACTTCCTCGGCGCGCTGTGCATTCTCGATCGCCGACGTCACCAATGCTTCGTACATGACAGCTTGCGCCGTCCATGGATCCGCGCGGCGCGCGTTTTCATCCATGATACGCGCCAATAATTCCTGATCCAGACTGCCCCAGTTCACGCCGATACGAACCGGCTTGTCGAAGCGGCAGGCGGTTTCGATCATCTGCGCAAATTGCGTGTCGCGCTTGTTGCCTTTGCCGACATTGCCGGGATTGATCCGATATTTGGCCAGCGCTTTTGCGCAGTCCGGATAATCGTTCAGCAACTTGTGACCGTTGTAATGAAAGTCGCCGACCAGCGGCACGACGATATCCATTTTGTCCAATTGCTCGCAGATTTCCGGCACAGCAGCCGCCGCTTCCGGCGTATTGACCGTGATACGCACCAGTTCGGAACCGGCACGCGCCAGCTCCTTGATCTGGATCGCAGTGCCGATCACGTCCGCGGTATCGGTGTTCGTCATCGATTGCACCACCACTGGCGCATCGCCGCCGATACGAACCTGGCGATCGCGATAGCTGACTACTGCGGTGCGACTCTGACGTCGTGACAAGGGACCGGATGCAATCGGATTGGAAGACGACATGAACGACCTATTTCAAATTCAATCGAGCCACGTTGCTCGAGTTACCAGTAACGTCGACCGGTTCGCCGCGCAGCTTGATGGTGACGCCGGCAGCATTGCCGACAACCATCGAAACCGGGCCGGTAATATCAATCGATTCATCGGTACCGGCTTTCAGCAAACTGGAAACAATTACCGTGTTATCGGCGCGCTTGATTTCAACCCATGAATCCTGTGTGGCGTGGATTGCGAGTACATTTTTTCCATCGGCTGCAGCAACCGGATTCTTTTGCTCTGCAGCTGCGCCCGTTGCTGTAATTACTGATGGTGACGCGGTCGACGTTACCGGTGCTGCAACACCGGTCGTCGCCGACGCGGCAGACTGTGTTGGTGCAGTTATATCGGCAACCGGTTGTGCGACAGCTTCCTGCGCAACCGGATTTTGTTCAGGCGGCACCGGCTCTTCCGGCGTGACGTGCGGCAATTCTTCGGTGGTTTTGTCCGCCGAAGCGTGCGTGGACGAACCGAGTTTCCAGCCGACACGCTGGCCTTCGAATATCACCAGACCTGCGACGGCAACGACAATCGCGACGCCAGCAACCGTCTTCCACGGAAAGCGTCCACGACCGCGTTCGGACAACAACTGCGTTTCCGAAAACGATGCAGACATCGCGGTACGCGGTGGCGGCAATATATTAGTCGTTGCAACATCACCCTTGACCAGCGCCAGAATCGGCGCCGCATCGACCTGCAGCAATTTCGCGTACGAACGGATGAAGCCGCGCACGATGACCATGCCTGGCAATGCCGCGTAGTTGTCGCGTTCCAGCGCATCGATCTGACGTGCAGCCAGATTCAGTTGATTCGCCACCTGCTCGATCGACCAGCCGCGGGATTCGCGATGGGCGGTCAGCAAGGCGCCAGCGGACTGCGACACGTCCTTGGTCGCTTCGGTGGTTTCTGTTTCCTGAACCTGCTCAGCAGGCGAAACATCCGTTGAGTCGTTCAACGGTGCATCTTCATTCATTAAAAGCTCCGCGCTGATAGGACGCAAATTCCGCCGAATCCGGATAACGACGGCGTAATTGCGTGACTAGACTGACTTCCGCTGAGCGGTCGCCTCTCTTGCGTTCAATCTTGATACCCAACCACAAAACTTCTGTCGTCAATACATCGGCCTTGATCACACGATCGATGTAAAAATGCGCGCGCTCGAAATCGCCACGCTCATAATTGATTCTTGCCAGATTGGTGTTGACACCAGTGTTATTCGGCTCGTAACGAAAAGCCTGCGTGAAATAATTTTCAGCAGCTTCGTTGTTTTTCAAAATCAGGCTGCAGACACCGGCATTGTTCAACGCCTTGCCCGGCGATTGATAACTCTTGTTGCGCAACGCGGTTTCGAAATAAGCGATCGATTGCTGCGCGCGCCCGTTCTGGCACAGGAACCAGCCGTAGTTGTTGCTCAATTCAGGATCGTTCGGCATCAGGCGCATTGCACGCGCAAAATTTTCTTCCGCTGCGCGCGTCTCACCCAGATCCATGTAAATCAACGCCGCCATGCTGTAGGCCTCGCCGAAATTCGGATCGGCCTGCAACGCCTGCTTGATCTCGTCCAGCGCGACATTCATCTGGCCCTGACGATAATAACCAACCGCGAGCTGCAGACGAATGTTTGCGCGCTTCTGGCCGTCGGTCTTGTCATAGCTGGTGGATAAATCGGTACCGCTTGTGTCTTGACCGGAAGGACGGTTACCTGCACATCCGGCGAGCAACGCCGCGCCCAATACAGAAACCACCAACCACGCCGACAGACGCATTTGCTTCGTCATGAGATCTCCACAATACGACCAAAATCCTTGCCGAATTTTTCCTGATATTCGGACATTTTTTTCATGCGGTCCTGCACACGCGTACGATCCTTGACCTCACCGGCCAACTGTCCGCATGCTGCGTCGATATCGTCACCGCGCGTCTTGCGAATCGTGGTGACAATGCCGGCATCCATCAAAATCTGTGCAAACGCCTTGATGCGTTGATTGTTCGAACGCGTCAAACCCGACTCCGGGAACGGATTGAATGGAATCAGATTGAATTTGCACGGCACTGCCGTCTCTTTGCCTTGTACCAGCGCGACCAGCTCGCGCGCGTGCTGATCGGTATCGTTGAAACCGTCCAGCATGCAGTACTCGAAGGTCACGAAATCGCGCGGCGCAAATTCGAGATAACGCTGACATGCCGCCATCAATTCCTTCAGCGGATACTTTTTATTCAGCGGGACCAGTCCGTCGCGCAGCGGATCGTTCGATGCATGCAGCGACACCGCCAGCGCCACCGCGCAGTCCTGCGACAGCTTGTCGATCATCGGCACGACGCCGCTAGTCGACAGCGTCACGCGACGACGCGACAGTCCGTACGCGTTATCGTCCAGCATCAGCTTCAATGCGGTAACGGTCGGTTCGTAGTTCAGTAACGGCTCGCCCATGCCCATCATCACGACATTGGTGATCTGGCGCTCGCCTTTCGGGCCGGGCTCGATGCCCTTGGTGCGACGCAATTCGAATTCCGCCATCCACAGCTGGCCGATGATTTCGCCAACGGTCAGATTGCGGTTGAAACCTTGTTTGCCAGTCGAGCAAAAGCGACAGTTGACTGCGCAACCCGCCTGCGTCGAAATGCACAAGGTGCCGCGATTTTCTTCAGGGATGAACACGGTTTCCACCGCATTGCCCTGGCCGACATCAACCAGCCACTTGCGTGTGCCGTCGGTCGACGTATTATCGGAAATAATGGCCGGAGCGGTAATCGTCGCTCGCGTTGCCAGTTTATCGCGCAAGGATTTCGCGAGATCGGTCATCGACTCGAAATCGCTGGCGCCGAACTGATGTATCCAGCGCTGCAATTGCTTTGCGCGAAACGGCTTCTCACCCAACTCGCCGCAGTAGGCAACGAGCTGTGCAGGATCCAGATCCAGCAGATTGGTGAGGGTCGTCATAGTGAATTACCTTGCGTGCCATCCCATAACGGAATGGCGCTTCAATCAACGCGAGTAAACGTTCAGCGCCGGGAAGAAGTAAGCGATTTCAGTTTTCGCTGTTTCTTCTGCGTCGGAACCGTGAACAGCATTTGCATCGATCGAATCAGCGAAATCGGCGCGAATCGTGCCTTTTTCTGCTTTCTTCGGATCGGTTGCACCCATCAAGTCGCGATGCTTGATGATTGCGCCTTCGCCTTCAAGCACTTGAATGATGACAGGACCGGAGATCATGAAATCGACCAGATCCTTGAAGAATGGGCGTGCGCTGTGCACAGCATAGAAACCTTCAGCTTCTGCGCGCGACAGTTGGGTCATGCGGGCGGCGATGATTTTCAAGCCAGCACCTTCGAAACGGCTATAAATCTGACCGATTACATTTTTTGCGACTGCGTCCGGTTTAATAATCGACAGGGTGCGTTCGATTGCCATCTGAAAAACTCCAATAAAATTAAAGGGTTAAGGTAAAAATTTAAGAATTCAACTAACCCTTGATTCTATCATGAAACCCCCTATTTATGGCATGATCTCGCGCGTTGCAGCGAATACAGGCCGAACCCAAATGGCCTATACTGCATTGCATCAATGCGCAGGATCGGGCGCAGCAAATACGAAATTTGTTTTACTGGAGGCAACATGAGTGAACTGAATCGTTATAACTTTGGCAGCACCACCGTCGATTACACGGAAACGCGTCATCGCGTGCTGCGCAATACTTACTGGCTACTCGCGCTGTCGATGATACCGACCGTAATTGGCGCCTGGCTGGGTGTCCAATTCAACTTTTCGTTCTTTGCCGCCAGCCCGTTCATGGGCATGATCTTTTTCCTCGGCATCGCATTCGGTTTCTTCTACGCCATCGAAAAAACGAAAAATTCCGGCGTCGGCGTTGCACTGCTGCTCGGATTCACGTTTTTCATGGGATTGATGCTCTCGCGTCTGATCGGCCATGTACTCGGCTTTTCGAACGGTACCGCACTGATCATGACGGCGTTCGGTGGCACGGCCACGATTCTGACCGTGATGGCATCGATTGCAACCGTATCCAAGCGTGATTTCACCGGCATGGGCAAATGGCTGACGATGGGTGTGCTGGTGATTATGGTCGCGGCCGTTGCCAACATCTGGCTGCAACTGCCTGCGCTGCAACTGGCGATTTCGACGATTGCGATCGGCATCTTCTCGGCATTCATCCTGCATGATGTGCAACGCATCGTCACCGGCGGCGAAACCAACTATGTGATGGCAACGCTGGGGCTGTACTTGAACGTCTACAACATCTTTGCGAACCTGCTGTCGATCCTTGGCATTTTCGGTGGCGAACGCGACTGATCGCCCTAGCGTTAAAGAATGAAAAAAGGCGACTTGCAAGTCGCCTTTTTTACGTCTGCGTCAGCGTTTATGCAGCTACGTCAACCGGCAAACCTTGCCAATCGAAGATCGCAATCGATTCCACATGCGACGTATGCGGGAACATGTTGATCACACCGGCATTGCGCAGCGCGTAGCCGCCGTTCACCAGTACCGCAGCATCTCGCGCCAGTGTCGATGGATTGCAGGAGACGTAAACGATGCGACGCGGCACTATGCCCTCATCATTTTTTGCCAGACCAATCAACGCTTCGCAAACTGCCAACGCCCCATCACGCGGTGGATCGATCAACATGCGATCGAATTTGCCTAATGCGACAAAATCTTCGGCTTTTGCCTCGAACAGATTACGACAATAGAACGTCGTGTGTTCGGCCACGCCATTGGCCTTCGCATTTTCCAATGCACGTTCAGTCAGCGTGGTGCTGCCTTCGATACCGACAACTTCTCTTGCCTGCGTCGCGATTGGCAGCGTGAAATTACCCAGTCCGCAAAATAAATCCGCTACCCGATCG
>Ga0256896_1000238_pt1 | contig 18268 bp, 15 predicted proteins | sample MC6MC0669MT_FD_190205 | JGI IMG/M metagenome (GOLD analysis project Ga0256896, IMG submission 190205) | Metatranscriptome of enriched soil aggregate microbial communities from Iowa State University, Ames, United States - MC6-MC0669-MT... | ecosystem: Environmental > Terrestrial > Soil >... | reverse complement strand
GCGGAGTTTTTTGGAGAAGACAGGCAAGTTTCGGCTAGTAGAGAGTTAAGTAAAGTGTACGAAGAAACTGTTCGTGGCACGGTGTTAGAAGTAAAATCACATTTCGAAAACAATATATTAAAAGGAGAATTCGTAATTTGTGTTGGCGGAACTGAAGGGAATAAGAATAAAGCGAAGAAAAAGGAGAAGTATGGTAAGCTAGACGACTAGCTAAAATGGTCGTCATGCTGAATTTATTTCAGCATCTGCTATATTTAAATTCTTGTGAAACTGATGCTGAAATAAATTCAGCATGACGAAACGCCTAATTAGCATTAGAACAATAAAAAGAAAACCATGATTAACATCGATAGATTTTTAGCCGACGAGCAAGACCCGAAGGCTGTAGAAAAAGTAGCAGGAAAATTAAATGATTTACTTACCAGTGGCGAAGAAATTTTGTACCTAGCCGTACAAAAAAAACCTGCGGTAAACATTTTGCCTGACTGTATTGCCATTAGCAACAAAAGAATTTTTTATTGCTCGCCTAGCAACTTAGGCTTAACCATGAACTTTAAGGATATCTCTTGGAAAAATATTAAAGAAGTTTCATTTAAAGAAGGTTTACTAGGTTCTAAATTCATTTGTGTTCCTCAATCGGGAGAAAACATCGTTACTGATTTTATTCCTAAAGTTCAGGTTCGCAAGTTACACCAAGCGGCAAATCAGCAATTAGAGGAATACAAAGAATTAATTAGACAGCAAAAACTGGAAGAAAATAGAGCGACTGCTTCTACATTTAATATTCCAGCAAATACGCCACAAGTAATTGATTTACCTATTGAGGAAGCTGTGATTATTCCAGAAATTGCTCCGGTTGAAGTAAGTGCGGAAGATGAAATTGAACAAAAATTGGTTAAGCTAAAAACTTTATACGATAAGCAGTTGATTACTCGTGAAGAGTATGAGCACAAAAAAGCTGCTATTTTAGATAGCATGTAGATAATCCGTTCGTCATTTCGGCTGAAGCGTAGCTAAATTGGAAAATCTTTAAATAGTTAATCATATCAAAAGATTTCTCGACTATATGCGTTTTGCTCGAAATGACGACACCCGATAACACGAATGAGAATCAAACAAAATTATCTCCTAGCACTCCTTAGTGCTTTCATGATGTGGTTGGCATGGCCACCGCACAATTGGCTAGCTCCGCTTCTTTTTATTGGCTTAGTGCCTTTGCTAATTGCCTTAAAACACATCACTTTTACTTCTGATAAAAAAACTGGCAAAAAAGTATTTCTAATTGCTGGCTTAACTTTCTTGGTTTGGAACACGGCTTCGATTTACTGGGTCTTCAATTCTATTAATGCGGTAAATACAGGATTTGTTGGCACCGTCGTTTCTTTATTAGTTTCGCTAATCCCTTATGGCTTAGGCGCACTTTTGATGACCTTTGCTTTTTGGATGTCTTACAGATTAAGTACTTATACTACAAAAAAATGGATAGGTTATGTGGCACTTGTTGCATTCTATATCAGCATGGAGTATTTGCACCAAACTTGGGATTTGGCTTTCCCTTGGATGACTTTGGGCAATGGCTTCGCAGGAATGCACCAAATTGTACAATGGTATGAATTTACCGGCGTTTATGGCGGATCATTATGGATTTTAATAAGCAATATTTTAGCTTTCGAGGCATATCTACAAATCAAAAATCAGCAGCAATACAAGTTAGCGGGTATTTGGGGTTTACTGCTACTTTTACCTATCGGATATTCCGTTTACCGGTACAAAAACTATGAAGAAAAAAGTGTTCCGGTAAATGTGGTCACAGTACAGCCCAATATCGATCCGTATGAAAAATATGGGAGTACATCTGCTAATGAACAATTAAGTATTTTAACTAAGCTTTCAGATTCTGTAGGGCAAACGAACACTGAATACTTCATTTGGCCAGAAACGGCAATTCCCAATTACGCAGATGAAGACAGAATTAGAAGCAATCCTGAGTACTTACAAGCACAGTCTTTTCTTTCAAAATATAAAAACGGCACGTTAATTACTGGAATTGAAAGTGTGAGATTTTATAACGATAAAAAAACACTATCGGCAAAAGAAAATCCCAACGGAGGTTTTTATGACCACTTTAATGCAGCGATACAAGTGGAAAATTCTGCAAGTGTTGCTTTTTACCATAAATCAAAATTAGTGCCTGGTGTAGAGAAAATGCCATTTCCTAAAGTATTTTCTTTTTTGGCACCAGTATTTAGCAAATTAGGTGGTAGTGTGTCTAGTTGGGGTTGGCAGGAAGAACCGGGTGTTTTTTATGCTCGCAGTGGTATTGGCGTAGCTCCAGTAATATGTTACGAATCTATTTGGGGAGATTGGGTTGCTGGCTCGGTTAAAAGTGGCGCACAGTTTATAGCTGTAATTACCAACGATGGCTGGTGGGGAAATACCTCGGGTAAAGATCAGCATTTGCTTTATGCGAAATTACGTGCCATAGAAACTAGGAGATATGTGGTTCGCTCGGCAAATACTGGCATTTCTGGATTTATTAATCAGCGTGGAGATGTGGTAAAAGAAAGTAAATGGTGGACACGAACTGCATTAAAAGCAGATATTAATTTAAATGATGAAATTACTGCCTATGTAAACTATGGCGATATCATTGCAAAAATTAGTATTGTACTAGGATTGCTTGGTGCAGCGTTTATTGTAATAAGTAAGATGAAAGACAAAAGAACAAGGAGTAAAAGTTAATTGCTCTGTTATAAATATTAAATGAAGAAAAACTCAATAAAATTCGCTTTCCTTTTAGTTATCGTTGCGCTAAATTTAGGTTGCGACCAATTTTCTAAAGTCATAGCTAGGAAAAATATTGCTCCGTATGAACAAATTGATGTGATTAAAGATCGCTTTACCTTAACATTGGTGGAGAATACTGGCGCTTTTTTAAGTGCGGGAAGTAATTTACCTGAGATTGTTAGGATTATCGTTCTTACGGTTTTACCTATTGTAGTTTTAAGTTATGGCCTTTGGTTTTTATACTCCAACAAGCATTTACCAAAATTAATGCAAGTTGGTGTTTGCTTTTTAATTGGGGGTGGAATTGGAAATATTTATGATAGGATTGTTTACGGCTCAGTAACAGATTTTCTTCACATGGATTTTGTTTTGTTTAGAACAGGAATTTTCAATATGGCTGATGTTTCTATTATGGTGGGCATTGGATTATTGTTATTGCAAAATATTTTGGCAAGTAGGATAAAAAGACAGGAAGCAATACAGGAAGAAGCATCTGCCTAAAATCCGAAGGTCACTTCTTCGCTTTCGTCATTGTGAGTTTACAAAGATGAACCTTGATTACAGCCCTGATTGTAGTGCAAATACTTTTTGTTTACGGCAGTGAAGAAACTAACCCTCTTCATCTAATAGATTCCTCGAAAATCGGGATGACAAAATGCCTAACAAAAAGATTGCAACGAAAGCAGGACAGTTTTATAATAGTTGTACTACAGGTGCGCTCCTATTATAGAACTCAATGGTAATTCGTCAATTTACAATCGCAACGCCTTAGTCCATATACTTGCCAACAATTGGCATACGGCGGCCCATTCCAAACGCTTTTGGAGAAACCCTTAGAATTGGCGGCGTTTGATATCTTTTGAACTCTGCCAAATTCACCATCCGCAAAATTCGTTTCACTAAAGCCTCATCAAAACCTTGAGCAATAATTTCCTTCGAACCTTTTTTGAGCTCGATATGCTGAAATAGAATGGCATCTAACTCATCATACTCTGGTAGCGAGTCAGAATCCTTTTGATCAGGACGCAATTCGGCAGACGGTGGTTTAACAATGGTATTAATTGGAATGATTTCTTTGTCTTTATTAATGTACCTAGCCAAATTGAAGACCTGTGTTTTGTACACATCGCCAATTACACTAATTGCGCCACACATATCTCCGTATAAAGTACCGTAGCCAACTGCGCACTCACTTTTGTTAGAAGTGTTGAGCAAAATATAGCCAAACTTATTAGACATGGCCATTACCACAATTCCGCGGCTACGGGCTTGAATATTTTCTTCCGTCAAATTAAACGCTAATCCTTCGAACGGTTTCGCTAACATGCTATCAAAGGCATCAGCAGCTTCTTTTATAGGGATAATTTCGTGCTTGCAACCAACGTTATTTACCAAATCTAAAGCGTCTTTTATTGAATGATCTGAGGAATACTTGGAAGGCATTAACACCGCCATCACGTTTTCTGAACCGAGAGCCCGACAAGCCAATGCACAAACCACCGCAGAATCAATTCCGCCAGATAAACCTAAAACAGCTTTCTTAAAACCCGATTTTGAAAAGTAATCTTTAATACCTAAAATCAAAGCATCGTGAATTTGTTCAATATCTGAAGTTCTTTCTGCTGCCGGATATTTGTTTTTTACGTTCTGCACTTCATCCAAATCAAAAAGCTGCAAATCTTCTTCGAAATATTTCATTTCTGCTTTTACCGCACCTTCTTGATCAAGCACTAAGGAGCCACCATCAAAAATAATTTCGGTTTGTGCACCCACTTGGTTTACATAAAACAGAGGCAGTTGGTATTTCTTCGCATTGTCAGACAACACCTTGATACGGTCTTCGTCATGCCCATAATCGAATGGTGAGGCAGCGATATTAATCATTAAATCGGGCTGTTGCTTGATCAATTCATCCATCGGGCAAGAAACATACAATGGGTTATCATTGATGTTCCAAAGATCTTCGCAGATGGTTAGTGCTATTTTTTTGCCTTTGTAATCTACACAATTGAAAATAGTGTTGGGCTCGAAATAACGGTATTCATCAAATACATCGTAAGTAGGTAGCAAAGCTTTTTTAATGATTTGTTTTACTTCGCCATTGGCAATAAAATAAGCGGCATTAAACAAATCTTTACCTTCTACTACTGGATTTTTGATAGGCAAACCCACAATACAGGCAATTTCTGTACAATGTTTGGCTATCTCATGCGCTGCATTGTCACATAGTGAGATAAAATCTTCAAATTCTAAAAAATCGCGTGGCGGATAACCACAAATAGCCAACTCGGCAAATACCACAATATCTGCTCCTTTAGTTTTCGCCAAATTAATATTCGATATAATTTTCTGCGTATTACTTTCGAAATTTCCGACATGGTAATTGAGTTGTGCTAATGCTATCTTCATGATTTTATCTGAGCTATAAATATAAAAAAACAAGCCCTGAGATGAAGGCTTGTTTCGTTAAAATCTAAATATTTTATGTTCTAAAAGAACACGCCAATATTAATGCCTACGTAGTGATTTTTAACCGTATGCGGCTTTTTAGCGATATTGGTTAACCCGTTGTTGTAAGTTAACCCGCCTAATAAGCTAGTTTTACCACTCATACGGTATTCTACACCACCGCCAATAATCATTCCGGCCCTTAAAAATTTGGTATAATCGGTAGCTTTTACATCGTCTGCCAATGGCGTATTGCCTTTCTCCACATCGTAGCGTGCTCCAATACGAAAATCGGTAGTTAAGCCAAACTGACCATAAAATTTCATATCATCTTTCTCATCTGTTTTAAGTTTGATAGAAAGCGGAATTTGCAAATATTGCATCTTATATTTTACATCATAATCTGCATTTGTTGCCGATGGTGCGTGAAAAGGTTGATAGTTTAAAATTGTACCAGAGCCATTAATAGTTGTGATGGTTAATCCTGTGGCAAAGCAATAATTTTCTGCAAATTCAAAATCGCTCATTAATCCGTAGCTAAAGCCTGTACTTAAACCATTGCCTTTTCCGTTCTCTATTTTTAAGAAACCAAAATTTGGATGCGCAGTAAGCCCAAGTCTAATTCTAGACGCATCTTGCGCATATAAATAGGTACTTGTAAATGTTAATAGTAATGCAAATAGTGTTTTTTTCATGGTGATATTTTTTTGTTTTTAAATGTAATGAAGCTTTCAGTTAACAACAGTTTCACATTCGTTTTATATATTTGTTATCAATGATAAACTCATCAAAATTTCGCCAAAGTTATCTATTTTTTCTGTGCGCTGTGCTTTTTTTTTCGTGTAACAAAAGTAATAAGCCCGATGTTAGCCATATCAACCTCGAGATAAAAGTTGAACGATTTGATAAAGATCTTTATAATGGCAAAGGAAAAGATATCGCCTTAACAGATAGTTTACTACGTAAAAAGTATGGTGCATTTTATGAAGATTTTATCTTTAAAATGGTTGGTAACGAGAGTTATACCAGCCAGCAAGTATTGCAAGGACTGTACGAAGATAAAGCTTACACCGATCTAAATCACGAGGTAGATAGTGTTTTTCCAAACCTCAAAAAAGCGGAGGCAGAACTTACGCAAACCTTTAAATACATCAAACATTATTACCCTAAAGCTGCTTTACCACGTTTTATAGGCTTCCTGTCGGGGTTTTCTTACCAGACACCCATTGGCGATAATTATGCTGGTATTGGATTGGATATGTTTTTAGGGAAAGACAGCAAGTTCTACGGGGCATTAATCGAAAGCATTCCTCTTTACGTTTCAAGAAGATTTACGCCAGAATATATATCTCCCCGTGTAAGCGAATATTATGTACGTGAGAATTTATTTAGGGAAAAAGACGAAGACCGCAGCTTATTGGCAAAAATGGTTTATAATGGTAAAGTGTTGTATTTTATGGAGAAGGTATTACCAGACAACCTACCAGATAGCGTAAAAATTGGCTATACGGATAAACAATTGGCCTGGTGTAAAAATTTCGAAAGTGAAATTTGGGCTTTTTACTTAGAAAACAACCTGCTTTACGAAACTGATTATGGAAAAATACAAGTATATCTAAGTGAAGGTCCTTTTACACCCGGTTTGGGAGAAAACAATTCTTCAGCACCAAAATTGGGTGTTTGGACTGGTTGGCAAATTGTAAGAAAATATATGCAAGAAAATCCAGATGTGACTTTGCAGCAGTTAATGGCCGATACGGATTCTCAAAAGATATTGACCAAATCGAAGTATAAACCTAAACTCTCGAATTAAATTAAAAGTCAAAAATAAAAAGTAAAAAAATTAACTATCAAACATATATTTCATTTGCCATTCAGTAACAAATTCCCAATTGAAAAGTCCGATGATAGTTTTTAAAAATCGTTATTCGTAAATCTACAATCTAAAATTATGAAGGTTGGTCTTGTTTTAAGTGGCGGCGGCATAAGAGGTATAGCACATTTAGGTGTTTTAAAAGCACTGAAAAAAACTGGAATACAAATTAGCCAAATTACTGGTACCAGTGCAGGCTCCATCGCTGGTTCTCTTTATGCTGCTGGTGTAGATCCAGAAGATGCTTTCAATATTTTCATGCAAACAAGGTTGATGAAATTTGTTCGTCCGGCTTTAGGTTCATTAGGCTTAATTAATATTGAACGTACTGGAGATATTTTTAGGGAATACCTACCTGCACACATTGAGGATTTAAAAATTCCGATGACGATTTGCACTACGAACTTTAGCGAGGGCACTGTTGCTTATTTTACAAAGGGTCCGCTAATCAGGGCTATCCATGCCTCGTCTTGTATTCCAGGAGTTTTTAAACCTATTATGATTGACGAACAGATGTATGTTGACGGTGGCGTGCTAAACAACTTCCCTGTTGAGCCTCTATTAAATAATTGCGATTATATTATCGGTTCTACTTGCAACCATCTAAAACCAGTAGATAAAATTGTTGGCATTACGAAATTGATGCAAAGAGCAGCTATCATGTCTATCAACCATGATATGGAACGTAAATCGAAATTCTGCGACCTCATTATCGAACCTAAAGGTATGGGCGAGATTAATACTTTCGACACCAAGAAGGCTGAAATTATTTATTGGCTGGCTTATGAGGAAGCGTTAAAAACAATTAGGAGCAGCGAGAGTTTTAAGGAGTTACTTGCAGCACAGCCACAAAAATAAAATTCTTATTTTTTGGTATGTTAAATTGAGAAAAGGATCTTTTTCAGGTATGCGCTGCCGAGAACAAGAACAACTTAGACTGAAAGCTTTACCAACATCTCTCCCTCCAACACAGGAATAACTTGACAAACATCTAATTTCAAGCAAAACTGCACATCTTCTTCGATGTTCAATTTAATTAAGCGATGGCTGTGTGAAGATTTTTTGAGATATTCACGTAAATCGTCTTTGGCCAATTGGTACATATCTAATGCAGCCACGCTAGAATCGTCAGCTACGCTAAATTCTTTTTGAAGTTGTTCTACCACAGCACCAGCAAACAAAGTGTCTTCCAAATTGAAGTTGTCTTTCCAGCCAGCGCAAAGCAATAGCACATCTTTATTTTCCTTCTTTAAATAATCGCAAATAGAGCTTAAGTTAAGAAAAGAACCAACAATGACCTGCAAAGCACGTTCTTGTGCCAAGTGCATTGCTTTCGTTCCATTGGTGGTGGTTAGTACGATGGTTTTTCCAGCAACCTTTTCTGCGGTGTAAGAAAATGGCGAATTACCAAAATCGTAACCTGTTACTACTTCGCCATTCCGTTCTGCCGCCAACAAATATCCTTTATCCGCGTAGGCTAAACAATCTTCCACATTCATCACTGGGATAATTGCTTCTGCGCCATTTTCAATTCCGTAGGTAATAGAAGAAGTAGCTCTTAAAATATCAATCACAACAACAATGCTGTTTTCAATAGCATACAAATCTAATAAGGCAGGCGTTAAACAAACTTCTATTTTAGGCATTGGAGTGGGTTATGAGTTATGAGTTATAGGTGATGAGATATTAAGTTTAGCCTCGCAACTCACAACCTGTAACTCGTAACCTTATTTCTTAAGAAAAGGGAACTTTACTACTTTAGCTTTTACTTTGTTATTTCTAATGTCGATGAAGATTTCTGTACCTTCTTTAGCAAACTCTTTAGCTACATAAGCAATACCAATAGCTTTTTGCAACGAAGGAGATTGTGTTCCAGAGGTTACTTTACCAATTTGGTTTCCGCCAGCATCAACCACTAAATAATCGTGACGAGGAATACCTCTGTCAATCATTTCGAAACCTACCAATTTACGAGTTACACCAGCTTCTTTCTGTGCTAACAAAGCAGCCGAATTAGTAAACTCTTTCGTGAATTTAGTCACCCAACCTAAGCCCGCTTCAATTGGAGAAGTGGTATCGTCAATGTCATTTCCGTACAAACAGAAACCCATTTCTAAACGCAAGGTATCACGAGCGCCTAAACCTATTGGCTTTATGCCAAATTCAGCACCTGCCTTGAAAATCGCATCCCAAATTTGATCAGCATATTGGTTTTCGAAATAAACCTCGAAACCACCAGCACCAGTATAGCCAGTTGCAGAAACCAGTACATTGTCTACACCTGCGAATTTGCCCTTTTTGAAAGTATAATATTCCATAGAAGCTAAATCGATATCTGTTAACGATTGTAATGCATCCGCAGCTTTAGGACCTTGAACCGCTAGCAAAGAAGTTTGATCAGAAATGTTGTGCATCTCTACATCTTTATTATTAAACTTTTGGATCCAGTTCCAGTCTTTCTCAATGTTAGAGGCATTTACTACCAACATGTAAGTTTTCTCGTCGATGCGATAAACCAATAAATCGTCTACAATACCTCCAGTTTCATTTGGCAAGCAAGAATATTGAATTTTACCGTCGTAAAGTTTCGAAGCATCGTTACTGGTTACACGCTGAATTAAGTCTAAAGCATTTTCTCCTTTAAGGATAAACTCGCCCATGTGGCTTACGTCGAAAACACCCACGGCATTACGTACAGTTGCATGTTCAGCATTAATTCCTTGGTATTGCACAGGCATATTATAGCCAGCAAAAGGAACCATCTTTGCTCCTAGTGATATATGTTTTTCGGTTAAAGCGGTATTTTTCATCTTTATAAATTATAATCAGGATATATTTTGGTTTTATATGCGGCAAAAGTACTAAGAAAAAGCCAATTTATAGTCAGCCGAACCCTATTAAACCTATATTTGGGTTCTAGATTTTTATTATGGCATTTTCCGTTAAACGAACCAATTCTTCGAACTTAGATTTTATAAAACTAGTAAAACTTTTAGATTCAGAGCTGGCCATAATTGATGGCGATGAACATGGATTTTATTCGCAATACAATAAAATTGATAAAATAAACCACGTGACTTTAGTTTATGATGGAACTGTTGCAATTGCATGTGGTGCCATCAAAGAATTTTCTACCGAAGCCATGGAAGTAAAACGGATGTTTACGCTACCCGATTTTAGAGGGAAAGGCGTTGCAAGTTTACTTTTAAGTGAGCTAGAAAAATGGGCTAAAGAATTAGGTTATCAAAAATGTGTATTAGAAACTGGAAAACGACAAGAAGATGCAGTGGCGCTTTATCAGAAGAATGGTTACCGTGTCATTCCTAACTATGGGCAATACATCGGCGTTGAAAACAGTGTTTGCTTTGAGAAAAAACTGTAATGCGCATTAATTCAAAATTATGCGTATATTTGAATTATGAAAGCAAGAGTAAATTTAACTATTGAGCAAGATGTACTCGAAAAAGCAAAGTCTTACGCTTCTAAGATGGGTGCTAGTGTTTCCGAATTAGTGGAAGAATATTTAAAAAAGATAACTGAACCAAAAGAAATAAAGACCGATTTATTTGAAATGGTAAAGAACCTACCTAAAACAAATTATCCAGAAGATTTTGATTTTAGAAGAGAGTATTTCGAAGAAAGAAAGAAAAAATATGGATTTTAAAGTCTTTTTAGATGCTAATTTCATACTCGATTTTTTATTAAATCGTAAAGGTTATGATGCTGCTCTACAATTATTTACACTTGCAAAAAAAAGAAAGGTGAGCACATTCACTAATCCATCGATCATTCAAACTGTTTCTTTCTATCTTCAAAAAGATTTCGATACTACAACATCAAAAGCACTTCTAAAAGAATTACTTAAGCTGATTAGTCTTATAGAGACACGTTCAGAAGTAGTATACAGTGCTTTAAATTCTTCTATCAGAGATATCGAAGATGCTATCCATTATTACACCGCAATTGACTACGAATTAGATTACATTATTACAAATGATATTGATTTTCTAAAACTCGATGGAGCGGCATTACCCATTAAAACACCATTTCAATTTTTACAAAATTTACAACCATAACATTACTTATCAACCAATTTCGCAAACCTTTAAAGAAAAAATTAAAAATTTTAACACAAACGTTTGCATTTATAAAAAATATTATCCTTCTTTGCAGTGTATAAAATACACCAACAGAAAGTAAAATGATTTTTAACTCTTCAATTATTACCACAATTATTATTACCGGGGGCAAAACTATCGGGAGCAATAACCTTGTGTAAAATTGAGAAAAACATAAAACACAAAAAGCGTCCCGATAAACATCGGGACGCTTTTTTTTTAAGAACCGAAAAACAAGAACCTTAAGTAAATGAAACCGTCATGATGACTAAATCAATAACAAAAATCAAGACAGTTTCATTACCATTAACAACTAAATAATCAAACGATGAAAGTCCTAAAATTTGGTGGTACATCCGTAGGTACGACTGAAAACATTAAAACACTTCTAAAGCTCGTACAGGAAGAAAGAAAGAATGCAAATCCGGTAGTTGTATTATCGGCGATGAGCGGCGTAACCAACCTTCTTCTAGAAATGGCGGAACTTGCCGAAAGAGGTGAAAACTACACTGAGCAATTAAAAAGCATCGAACAAAAACATTTCGATGTGGTAAAAGCACTATTACCCGCCGCAGCTCAAAATCCAATTTTAACCAAATTGAAAATTCACTTCAATGAATTGGAAGATGCGCTACAAGCGGTTTCTAGCTTAAAGGAACTGAGCTTACGCACCAAAGATTTTATTGTAAGCTTTGGCGAAAGATGCTCTAACAGCATGGTGGCTCATATTGCAACGCAGTATTTCGACAACTCCTTATATGTTGATGGTTCTAAATTAATTAAAACTGATAGCGAATTTGGCAATGCCCGTGTAGACTTTGAACTTACGGATGCTTTAATTAAAGAATTTCACGAAGAAAACAGCGATAAAGTACTTTTCGTAACGGGTTTCATAGCTAGTAATACAGCAAACCAAATTACTACGCTTGGCCGTGGAGGGTCTGATTATACCGCAGCCATTTGGGGTGCAGCTTTAGATGTAGAAGAAATTGAAATTTGGACAGATGTGAACGGTATGATGACTGCTGACCCCCGCATCGTTAAGAAAGCTTTCTCATTAGATGAATTAAGCTACATCGAAGCTATGGAATTGAGTTATTTTGGCGCTAAAGTGATTTATCCGCCAACTATGGTTCCCGCTTTTGCGAAGAAAATTCCATTGGTAATTAAAAATACTTTTGAGCCAGAATTTGCTGGAACTTTTATTCGTAGCAATATTAAACCATCAGATTTACCGATTAAAGGCATTTCTTCTATCAACCAAATCAGTATCATTAACTTGAGCGGAAGCGGTATGGTAGGCAAGGCTGGTTTTAGTGGTCGTCTATTTTCTTTACTTTCAAGAGAGCAAATCAATGTGATTTTGATTACCCAATCTTCTTCTGAGCACAGTATCACTTTTGCTGTTAATCCAGCAGATGCAGCCAGAGCGGTAACCATCATCAATAAAGAATTTGAACTAGAATTGGCGGCAGGAAAATTAGCTTACCCAGAAGTTGAAGGCGATTTAGCAGTCCTGGCTGTGGTAGGTGAAAACATGAAACGTACGCCGGGCATGAGTGGCCGTTTGTTCAATGCATTGGGTAGGAACGGTATCAATGTAAGGGCAATTGCGCAAGGTTCATCAGAATATAACATCTCGGTAATTATCAGTAAAGATGATTTAGCAAAATCTCTAAATGCGGTACATGATGCTTTCTACACCGACCTAAAACGTACGCTAAATGTGTATTGTTTAGGTACTGGAAACATCGGCAAAACGATGTTCAAACAGATTAAAGAACAAACTCAGTTCTTGGCAGAGAAAAATGATTTGCAAGTAAAAGTGGTAGGCATTGCCAACACTCGTAAAATGTTTTTTGATGCTAACGGGATTGATTTAGACACTTGGGAAAATACGCTGGAAGCAAACGGAGAACAAGCTAACTTGTCAGAGTTTGTAGCTAAAATGCAATCGTTAAATTTAGCTAACAGCGTTTTTGTAGACAATACCGCAAGTGAAGCACCAATTCCTTTCTACAAGCAAGTTTTCGAGAGCAGTGTTTCTATCGTAGCTTGTAATAAAAAGGGGAATTCTGCCGAATTTGAACAGTATAAATTATTTAAGGATACTGCTAAAAAACACGGTGTGGATTTCTATTACGAAACCAACGTGGGTGCAGGTTTACCTATCATCGGTACTTTAAAAAACCTGATGATGAGCGGTGACAGGATTGATAGAATTGAAGCTATCCTATCGGGAACAATTTCATTCATCTTCAACAGCTTTAAAGGCGATAAAGAGTTTTACGACATTGTAAAAGAAGCGCAGGATTTAGGTTATACTGAACCAGACCCACGTGACGATTTGAACGGAAAAGATTTCATGCGTAAAATGTTAATTTTAGCAAGAGATGCAGGTTATCCTTTAGAAGCATCGGATGTGAAAATTGACAATATCTTGCCAGATGCTTGTTTAAATGCAGCAACTGTTGAAGAATTTTATGCAGAGTTGAAAAACAATTCGGCTTATTTCGAGAACCTAAAAAACACCGCAGCAAGCGAGAAAAAAGTATTGCGTTACATTGGAAAACTAGAAGCTGGCAAAGTAGAAATCACTTTAGAAATGGTTGGAGAAGACCATCCGTTCTATGCACTTTCTGGTGCAGACAACATCATCTCTTTCGTGACTGACAGATATAAATTCCGCCCAATGGTAGTGAAAGGTCCAGGTGCTGGGGCAGAAGTTACCGCAGCAGGTGTGTTTGCAGATATTATCAATGTGGCTACTGGATTAAATTAAGAAAACAAAATGTCAAACAATACAGATACACTTGTGGAACATAAAAAGCAGAGAGTGGATTTAAAAGAAATCAAAGTTTTTGCACCGGCAACCGTAGCCAACGTAGTTTGCGGATTTGATGTTTTAGGCTTCGCAGTAAAAGCTCCTGGCGATGAGGTAGTGATGCGTTTGGTTGAAGAACCAGGTGTCCGCTTACTAAAAATCACTGGTGATGATGGCAAGCTTCCACTAAATAGTGATAAAAATACCGTGAGTGCTTCGGTAAAGCACTACTTGAGCCATATCAATCGTGAAGATGTTGGTGTAGAAATAGAGCTGCACAAGAAAATGCCAATTGGCAGTGGCTTGGGTTCTAGTTCGGCAAGTACGGTGGCAGGATTATATGCTATAAACCAATTGATGGGCAATTTACTTACCGCCAAAGAACTGGTTCCTTTTGCCATGAAAGGCGAAGAAATTGCTTGTGGTTACGGTCACGCAGATAACGTAGCACCTGCTATTATGGGTGGCTTTGTGCTAGTACGTAGTTACGAACCTTTAGACGTAATTTCTCTTCCCGTTCCTGATGGTATGTTTGCGGCAATCGTTTACCCAGAGGTTGATGTACCTACGAAAGATGCTCGTCAGATGATACGTGCCAAAGTAGCTTTAAAAGATGCAGTTACCCAATGGGGAAATGTGGCTGGTTTAGTAAGTGGTTTATTCCTGAACGATATGGATTTGGTTGGCCGAAGCATGAAAGATGTTTTGGTAGAACCAACCCGTTCTATCCTTATTCCAGATTTTGAAGTATTACGCAAACTAGCCATGGAAAACGGTGCAGTTGGCTTTGGTATTTCTGGTTCTGGCCCATCGGTTTTTGCTTTAACTAAGGATGAAGAAAGTGCCAAGAAAATCACTAAAGCACAGCAAATGCACTTACATCAAATTAATATTAAAAGTCAAGCCTACGTTTCTGAAGTAAATACAGAAGGACCGAAAACGTTGTAAAATTGTTACGAGTTGCGAGTTGAATGTTACGGGACTAGATGTCTAAACCTGTAACTCGCAACACATAACTCGTAACTCATAACCTAAAACCAATGCAATTCTACTCAACCAATAATAAAGATTTACGCGTTTCCTTTAAAGAAGCCGTTTTTAATAGCATGCCTTTAGACAAGAGATTGTACATGCCCGAGGTAATTCCTCAATTGCCCGCTGATTTTATAGATAACATCGAAAAATACTCGCTTACTGAAATCGCCTACCAAGTTGCATCAGCTTTGCTAAAAGATGAAATGCCTGCCGACGATTTGAAAGCTTTGGTAGAAGAAGCTGCTAATTTCGATGCGCCTGCCGTGCCTCTTGATGATAACACCTTTGTTTTGGAACTTTTCCACGGACCATCATTAGCATTTAAAGATTTTGGTGCTCGTTTTATGAGCCGTGTAATGGGCTATTATTTAAAAGATGGCGAACAATTACTTGACGTTTTAGTGGCTACTTCTGGCGATACTGGCGGTGCTGTGGCGCTAGGTTTCTTAGGCGTAGCTAATACTAGAGTTACCATTCTTTACCCGAAGGGAAAGGTAAGCCCAATTCAAGAGCAGCAATTAACCACCTTAGGACAAAACATTAGAGCCATTGAAATAGATGGTACTTTTGATGATTGTCAGGCATTGGTGAAACAAGCATTTGCTGATGAAGAACTGAACCAGAAATTCCGCTTAACGTCAGCCAATTCTATCAATATTTCTCGTTTAATTCCGCAAACTTTCTATTACTTTAATACTTACGCACAGCTGAAAAAAAGAGGCTTTAAGGAGGTAGTTTTCTCGGTTCCTAGTGGAAACTTTGGAAATATTGGTGCAGGTTTATTGGCTTACAAAATGGGCTTGCCAGTGAAACAATTTATAGCTGCTACCAATGTAAATGATACTGTACCACGTTTCTTAGAGACTGGCGTTTATGAAACCAAACCATCAGTACAAACTTATGCTAACGCGATGGATGTTGGTGCGCCAAGTAACTGGGTGCGTATTATGGATTTATTTAATCAAGATACTGCAGCGCTAAAGGCTTTGGTTAGCTCTTATCGTTTTACAGATGAAGAAACTTTAGAAGCCATAAAAGAAATAGATGCTAAATACAATTACATCGCTTGTCCGCATACGGCAATTGCCTATTTAGCAGTAGAAAAATACAGAAATGAAAAAGGTTATGATGGTGCTGCTGCATTCTTGTCTACCGCACATGCTTGTAAGTTCCCAGATATTTTCCCAGCAGAATTAGCTGCTAAAATTGAAATTCCAGCTTCAGTAAAAGAATTGGAAGGCAGGGTTAAGCAAACTGATGAATTAGGCGTAGATTTCGAAGGATTTAAGAGTTGGTTGGAAAGTAAGAACTAGTTCTAATCCAACTCACATAGTTCGTCATTCGACGAAGAATGAGGAGAAATCTAACTAATTGCTAGATTTCTCTTCGTCGTACCTCCTCATCGAAATGATGAGATACACTACAAATCAAATTTATTCAAAGAGCAAAAACTAAACTACATTAACCAAAATCCAGTAGAAGCTGGATTAGTAAACGAACCTGAACATTACAATTACAGCTCCGCAATTAATTACTGCGGTGGACTTGGATTGTTGGAGGTTGTATTTTTAGAGTAAATCGGATTACAAATCCGAAGTTAGAAAGTCTGGATTGCAAATCCAGACCAACATAAATAAGAAAAACAGAAATTAAATCACTTTGCTAGTCGGGATTTGCAATCCCGACCTATTGAACTGAGGATTTCAAATCCTTACCGTAATCATCTAGATTTTCAATGTAACCATCATTTCGAACGGAGAATTGAAGGTCGGCTGGAGCCAACGTTTCAATTTAAAGACCCAAGATTATCCCCCGAAAATTCTAGGACAGCTCTCCGATCGAAATGACGGTATGTTTTTAAAGAGAAATTATCTCTCCCTCACTCTCATTACCTGCTCTATCAACCGCAGTTACCTTAATAGCTTTCAACTGGGCTGTTGCCTTGGTCTTGTGGTTTACTTCTGCCACTTTAGAAACTTGGAAGAAACTGCTTTTCGCATTTAACGTTCTGTTTATCCATTTATCACCATATTGAGTATATAAAACGTATTTAAATACATCTTTTTCATCTTTTGATGTCCATTTGATATAAACATCAGTTCCTCTATCCTCTTGGGTAGCTGTAGGCGCCTTCGGTGCTTTTTTATCCAACCATGGAGAAACAGGCACTAATGCTTCTTCCTTGTAAGGCCCAGCCAGCAAATCGTTTCTTAAGCTTTCATGTTTTGTCAACGCACCGATGCTCCAATGTGCAACTCCAGGAGAGTTTGGCACAATTCCCCTGGTAATCATAATTTGATTGATAATCTCGTCGCTGTTTTTTTCGCCACCACCAATGCCGCTGTTTAAGCCTGGCCATAAGTGCCTACCTTTAGTATTTTCACTTTCCCACCAATTTAAAAGCACTGGAAAACTTAACGGAATATTGTTGATTTGCCAATACAATTGAGGCATGAAATAGTCTATCCAACCTTTGTTTAACCACAATTTTGCATCAGCGTAAAGCTTGTCATATTGGTCCATCCCTCTGATACTTTCAGGATAACCTGGTCTCCAAATCCCAAACGGACTGATGCCAAATTTTACATGCTTTTTCTCTTTTTTAATCTCTTTATAAACACGTTCAACAAACTTGTTCACGGCATCTCTACGAAAATCGCCCCTAGATAATTTCCCACCTTTGCTTTGATAAGCGGCATAACTCTCATCATCTGGAAAATCGGCTCCGCCGTTATATTCGGCATAAGGATAGAAGTAATCATCGAAATGTACACCATCAATATCATAACGCTTTACAATGTCTTTTACAACTGATGAAGCTAAATCTTGTGTTCCTTTTTTAGCTGGGTCGAACCACCAATAACCTTGCTTCAACTTCACTACCAAATCTGGATACTTTTTAACCACAGAAAAATCGCTCACTTCGCCGCCAGCGGTGTGATGTGCACGATATGGATTTAACCAGACATGCAGTTCCATACCACGCTCATGAGCGGCATTTACCCAAAACTCTAAAGGGTCATAATATGGATTTGGAGCCTGTCCTTGTATTCCGGTTAAATAATACGACCAAGGCTCGATATCGCTCTTATAAAAGGCATCTGCCTGTGGTCTAATCTGAAAAATTACTGCATTGAAATTATTTTTCTGCAACATATCCAACAAAGCGATGGCTTCGTCCTG
>Ga0256896_1000232_pt1 | contig 18483 bp, 15 predicted proteins | sample MC6MC0669MT_FD_190205 | JGI IMG/M metagenome (GOLD analysis project Ga0256896, IMG submission 190205) | Metatranscriptome of enriched soil aggregate microbial communities from Iowa State University, Ames, United States - MC6-MC0669-MT... | ecosystem: Environmental > Terrestrial > Soil >... | reverse complement strand
GGGCTGGCGTATGGCGGCGTGTCGGTGTCGCTTCAGATCTGGATGCTGCGGGCAGCTCCTGACGCGGTGGACGCCGCCACGGCTTTTTTCGTGGCGATGTTCAACCTGGCGATCGCGGCGGGTTCCTTGTTGGGCGCGGCCAGCGTGGATGCGCTGGGCTTGCAGATGAACGCGTGGCTGGCGGCGGCGTGCATGCTGTTGCCGGTAGGCGCGCTATGGCGCCGGCCGCTGAGCAAGAGTTTGGGAGTCGGGATCAATAGGCCCGGGAAATGTGTAAGGTAGAGGGCTTCCGCGATTGAACGTTGAACCAGGCAAGCGGCCCATTACTCCCATTGGGTAAATGGGCCGTCTCCTTTTTTTATGAGTCCCATGATTGACGATCTGATCCAACTCGCCAAACTAACCAGCCTTGGGCTGGCGCTGATGCTGCCCTTGGCCAACCCGCTGACCTCCATGACGCTGTTGCTGTCGCTGGGCGCGCAAATTCCCTATAAAGAGCGCGAACGCCAGGTGACGCAGGCGGCGTATTACGTGGTTGGCATCATGCTGGTGACCTACTACGCGGGTGCGTGGATCATGCACACGTTCGGCATTTCGATTCCGGGCTTGCGCATCGCGGGCGGGCTGATCGTGGTCAGCATTGGTTTCAGCATGCTGTTTCCGCCTGCCGAACCGCGCTCGCTGGCGGCGGAAGCGGCCGCCGACGCCAAAGCGCGGGAGACGCCGAACATCGCGTTCGTGCCGTTGGCGCTACCTGGAACCGCGGGGCCAGGCACGATCGCCATGATCATCAGTGGGGCCGCCTCGGTCGACGGCGCGATCACGCCGCAGTACCCGACGTGGGTGGTGGCGGTAACGCCCATCATCGTGTTCGCCTTGCTGGGCGTGCTGTTCTGGATTTGCCTGCGATCGGCGGGCCGCATCGTGGCGGTGATCGGGCAAAGCGGCGTGGAAGCCATTTCGCGCGTCATGGGCTTCTTGCTCGTGTGCATGGGGGTTCAATTCGTCATCAACGGCGTGCTGGAAATCGTGGGCAAGCATGTTGGCGGATAAGCCGGTGGTGCGCCGCGCTGGGCGCTTGCGTCGGAGCCTGGTGGTGGCGGGGCGCGGGTTGGTCACGTTGCTGGTGGCCGCGTCCGCGCTGTGGGGGTGTCTTGCCCTGTGGTATCAGGCGCCGGGAGGCGTGTGGGGCAAGGGGGCGGCGGCTGTTGTGTGGGCCGCGCTATGCCTGGGCGCGATGGTGGCGTTGTGGCGCGCGGGGCCGTGGCGGCGGCGGGCAGGGTGGGCGTATCTGATCGGGCTGGCTCTGCTGGCCGGCTGGTGGCAAACGCTTGCGCCGTCGAATGACCGCATCTGGGCGGACGACGTGGCGAAGATGCTGCGCGGCACGGTGCAAGGTTCGACGGTCACGCTTGAGAACGTGCGCAACTTCGATTGGCGCAGCGACACCGACTACACCGCCCGCTGGGAAACGCGGCAATACGATCTGGACAAGCTCGTGTCCGTGGACATGGCGCTGTCTTACTGGGCAGGCCCGGCCATTGCGCACACGCTCGTCTCCTTCGGTTTTTCCGACGGGCGGCACGTGGTGTTCTCGGTTGAGATCCGCAAAGAACGCGGCGAACAATTCTCCGAGATCGGCGGATTCTTCAAGCAGTTCGAATTGAGCGTGGTGGCGGCCGAAGAGCGCGACATCCTGTACGTGCGCGCCGGCCCGCGTGGGGAAAGCGTGTATCTGTACCCGGTGCGCATGCCCGAACGCGCGATGCGCGAGCTGTTTCTGTCCTACGTCAACACCGCTAATGCGCTGGTGACGACGCCGCGCTTCTACCACACGGTTACGGCCAACTGCACGACATTGGTCTACCGCATGGTCAACGCCATCGTGCCGGGCTTGCCGCTGGACTTACGCATTCTGCTGTCGGGCTATCTGCCCGAGTATCTGTACGACCAGGGTGGACTGGATACGAACGTCCCGCTGGACGTGCTGCGAGAGCGTGCATCAATTGGCCCTCAAGCGCCGCCGGGTGACGACCCCCTGGCGTTCTCCCGGCGAATTCGGCCTTAAACCTGATACGCGCGCAGCAACGTATCCACGCCGTAACGACAGGTGGCCAGCGCTTCGGCGGGAGGCCCGTCGGCATAACCGCCGACCAGCCGCGCGTGGAACGCGATGCCGTTGATCAGGTTGCCTAACGTCAGCGCCGCCTGGCGCGGATCGTCAATCTTCAGTTCGCCTTGTTCACAGGCGGCGCGCAGGCATTGTTCCAGCGGCGCATGGACTTGCGTGTCGACGGCATGTTGCAGCGACGCGGCCAACTGCGGCATGCGGTGGCACTCCGACACCAGCAGCCGGTGCAGCGCGGCAGATTTGGGTTGCACCGCATAGGTCAAGAGCCGCACCGCCAACTGCTGCAACGCCGGCCCGACCGCCTGGCCGGGCGGCGCCTTCAGGAACACCGCGGCGCGCATGTTGTCCAACTCGAATTGCAGCACGGCAGCCAGCATGCCTTCCTTGCTGCCAAACAACTGATACGCCGTGGCGGCGGACCCGCCAGCCTGCTGCACGATGCGTTGGATGGACGTTTGTGCGTACCCAAGTTCCAGTAGCAACTGACTGGCCACTTCAAGCAGCCGCAGCCGCCTGGCTTCGCCCTTGGTGGTCAGGGCGCGCGGCATCGGATCGGCCGAATCGCTCATCACCTGTTTCTCCCGGTTTCCATGGCATGGACATCACAGGATTTTACCCCGTTTCGTCATGTAATGTAGAGTACATTTCATTCTTGAGCGCCGCAAAAGCGCGCTTCAAAAGCGGGTATTTCCCACGCGAGTTGTTGACCCGGGACGAGTCCGGGCTGTTTTTGTAGGAGGGCGCCCGAATGTCCTGGCTGACCCTGAGCAGTGTCATGATTGTTGCGGCTGCCGCTGGCGCCGCTTTGCTTCGCCACCCCGGCGTGATGTTGTATGACTGGATCGCCACTCGTAAGGCCGGCGCCCGTACACGCGCAGCGCTGGCCGCCCCGAAAGCGCGTCCGCAAGCCGCTTCCGCCGAGCGCGCCGAACCCGCCGCTCTGGCGGGTTAAAAAAACCACACATAAAAAAAGCCACCCGGTTCCGGGTGGCTTAAGTCTTCAAGGGCGCCCCGACTCTGCTCAGTTGGGGCGGCCCGCAGCCTGCTTAGAAGCGATGGCGGATGCCGACGCCAACCGTGCTCATCTTGTCACCGTTGATGAAGGCGGCGCCATCGGCGTAGGACGCCAGAGCGTACAGGTTGGTCCGCTTGGACAGATCATACGTGTAGCCCAGGCTGTAGATGTCCATGGCGTACAGGTTCTTGTTCGGATCAGCACGCTGCCACGACGCGAAGACGTTGCTGGCGGCGCCGATGGGGGCGCTTACGCCGACCATGTACGAGTTGATCCGCAGGCCGTCCCACGTGAAGCGGCCATTCGTGAAGCCCTGGCCGTTGGCCGAGCCGCCAGCTTGCTGGCGGCCGCCCATCAACGAGAAATCCTGGCCGGCGAAAACGCCGTCTTCGGAACGGCCATAAGCCAGCGACAGCTTGACCACTTCGAAGTCGTAGGCGGCGCCGATGATGAACTGCTGCGGTTGCGGCTGGTTCGGCTTGCGGTATTGCACGTCATAGGACAAGGCCACCTTCAGCGGGCCGTTGTCGTAACGCACACCCGCCGTCCAGGCGCGGTTGTTTTCCTTGGTCTTGAAGCCCGTCGGGCCTTCGACGTCATCGGTCGAGAACGAGTAGCCCACGCCGCCTTGGAAGCCGCTCCAGACCGGGGTCTGGTACATGACCATGTTGTCATAGCGAACCGTGTTGGCCGCGCTGAAAGCCATACCCATGTTGGCGTTCAGGTAGTCGAGCGCGAACGGATCAATGTCGCCGAAGTACTTGGACGCGATGTTGGTTTGGCGGCCCAGTTCCAGCAAACCGAACTGCTCGCTGTTCAGGCCGACAGTGGCTTGACGGCCGAACAGGCGGTCGCCTTGCGAACGGTTGCCGTTATTGGCGGTGAAGCCGCTTTCCAACGTGAAGACAGCCGACAGGCCATCGCCCAGGTCTTCCGTTCCACGCAGGCCAAAACGGGAACCGTTCTGGATGCCGTCATTCATGCCGATCCGGGAGGAATAGTCGCCGCCGTTCACGCCACGGTTTGCGTCCGTGGTGCCAACCTTGCCACGTTGATAAGTCAGGCCCAGATCGACAATGCCGTACAGGGTGACAGACGTTTCAGCTTGGGCCGCGCCAGCCATGCCAGCCAGAATCGCGCCGACGAGCAAAGTTTTCGTTAGTTTCATATCCACATCCGGTTCTAAGGCTTTTGTTGCCTGCTTTCAGCATTGCGAAAGCAGCCCTGGTGTCCACAATAGGGAACACCGCCGGAACACATGAAACTGAAAACTACATAATGGTTCGGAATATACAAATTGGGGTCGTATTCTGATGACTTACCCCTGACTGCTGCCTTAATGATTAAGATTCAGTTACTCGAGACACATATAAAAACCTCCGATTTATTGCGAGATAACAACAGTTCCTTAGAGGAATGAACCGGCGTTAATCGCAAATGCAGGGAGAGTCACGATTTGCAGGGTGAATCTAAGCAGGGCCGCTTTCGTACAAATTGATAACTTGTGTCTATCATTTCGTTGCGATGAAGGCCTCGAAGGGGCGTTCAGGCGCCGTGCACCCGGGTTCGCGCAACTCGGGGGGCGCTGGAGAGTCCGCTACGGCAGCATGTAGCTTTCAAGAACGTAACGGTGTCATCGCCCTCACGACGCGCTGCGCAAAGTATTACCGGCCAGGTCTTTCCAGCCCGAGATGGCCACGCAGCGTGCGATGTTCGTATTCGGTACGGAACAGCCCGCGTCGTTGCAGCACGGGAATCACGTGGTCCACAAAGTCGTCGATGCCGCCGGGCAGAGACGGTGGCATCAGGTTGAAGCCGTCGGCGCCTTCGTTTCTGAACCAATGCTCCATCTTGTCCGCGATCTGTTCCGGCGTGCCGACCATCGTGCAATGACCACCGCCCGCCGCCAACCGGCCCAGCAATTGGCGCACGGTGGGTTGTTCGGTTTCGATGATCCGCAGAATGGTGCCGTACCGGCCCTTGGGACCCTTGAAATCTTCCAGCGGCGGCAGCGGCGGCACAGGCGCATCCAGCTCCCACGCGCTGCAATCCTGCAGCACGAAGGTGCCCAGTTGGCGCAACGATGCGTCGCTGGGCAGCAGCACGTCCAGCTCGCGTTGCTTGGCCCGGGCCTCGGCTTCGGTAGACCCCACATACGTGACCAGCCCCGGCATGATCGGCACAAAGGCGCTGCGGCCGGCCGCAAGCACGCGTTGTTTGATGTCGCGGTAATAGGACTGCGCGGCGGGCAGGTCGTAGGCCACCGCATAGATGGCTTCCGCGCGCCGGGCGGCCAGGTCGCGGCCCTGGTCCGATGCGCCGGCCTGGAACAGCACCGGATGGCCCTGCGGCGGGCGCGGCACCGTCAGCGGGCCGTCGACCAGGAAATGCTCGCCTTGATGATGGATGGCTTGCACGCGTTCGGGCACGCCATAGACGCCGTTGCGGTCGATGGCCAGCGCATCGTCGTGCCAGGAATCGAACAAGCGCAACGCCACGTCGACGAATTCTTCAGCGCGCGCGTAGCGCCATTCATGGCCGGGCATGGCCTCATAGCCATGGTTGCGGGCCTCGGCGTCGAACATCGAGGTGACCACGTTCCAGCCCATGCGGCCGCCCGAGATGTGGTCCAGCGACGCCACCATGCGCGCTGCGTGAAAGGGCGTGAAGAAGGTGCTGGACACGGTGCTGATCAGGCCGATGTGCGTGGTGGCGCGCGCGATGGCGGCCATGGTCGTCAGCGGTTCCAGATACCAGCGCGGGCCGTCGCCGATGTTGTCCATCGACTGCCCATCCGCAAAGAAAATGGCGTCCAGCTTGCCGCGTTCGGCCGTGCGCGCCAGCGACTCGTAGTAGCTGATGTCGCCCAGCCGTTCGGCCGCCGAATCGGGGTGGCGCCACGCCGCGCGGTGGTGGCCGCAGCCAAAGATGAACAGGTTCAGATGCAGCATGGCGCTTAGTTCTTGACGAGGCCGCCGTCGACGACCAGGTTCTGGCCAGTGACGCTGCGCGACCATGGGCTGGCGAAAAACAGCACCGCGTCGGCGAACTGTTCGGGCGTGGTGACGGTGCGCAGCGGCGTGCTGGCGGCAATCAAATCGAACACCGCTTCGGGCGTTGCCGCCGACGCGTCGGTGGTGCGCAGCAGGCCGCCCGACACCATGTTGACCGTAATGCCATGGGGCCCAAGGTCGTGCGACAAGGTCCGCGTGAACGACAGCAGCGCAGCCTTGGCGGCGGTGTAATCGTGATACGGCACGACCGGGTTCTGAACCAGGTTCGTGCCGATGTTGATGATGCGTCCGACCCCCGCTTCACGCATGCCGGGCAGCGTCGCTTGAGTCGTGTTCAACGCGCCGCGCACGCTGCCTTCGATCTGCTGATTCAGGTTGTCCCACGTCAACGTGTCCGCATGCGGGCGCGCGTCGCCATTGAATTGGAACGCGGGCAGCGCGTTGTTGACGACGGTGGTGACCGGCATGCCGAAGTGGCTTTGCGCCTGCGCCACCAACGCTTGCACGGCCTGCGCATCGCGCACATCGGCTTGGATAGCCAGCGCGCGGCCCGGCGCGGTGGCGGCCAGCGCCTGCGCGGCGTCAGCGCTGTTCAGGTAGTTGATGACCACGCGCGCGCCTTCACGCAGAAACGCGCGCACGATATGCGCGCCCAGTCCACGGGCGCCGCCCGTGACAATCACCAGTTGTTCGTTCAGGGCAGGGGCGGGGTGTGCAAGGGACATGATCGGCTCGTCGGTTTCACCGGCACGCATGCAATCGGGTGCCGCAAGCGGGCGAACTTAGCACATTCCACGCGTTGACATTGCGGCGCCGCTCTCCTACTCTTGCGGTCAATTCCTGGGGGAGCCCTGTCGGGCTGAGATTCCGCTTCATTGCGGTAACCCTTTGAACCTGATCCGGGTAATGCCGGCGAAGGGAAGGACATCGCACGGTTCGTGCGCCCTCCCTAGACTTTTATTCATCAGCGGCCCCTGTTGCCAGACGGGCCGCTGCGCTGCGCGTCCGGCCGTCCGCCGGACCAGGGAGGACCGACTTCATGCTGACCCAATCCGCCGCCTTGATGTGGCTGCTGCTGTTCTCCGGCGGCTTCGCCGTCGCCAGCATCCTGTACACGCGGCGCAAACGCGGCTCGCTGGAAGACTACATCGTGGCCCGCAACAGCCAGGGCGCGTTCGGCACCATCCTGACGTTGATGGCGTCCACGCTGGGCGCATGGATTCTGTTCTCGCCCGCGCAGGCCGCAACCTGGGGCGGACTGGCCGCGGTGATCGGCTACGCGCTGGGTTCGATGTCACCGCGTCTGGTCATGATTCCGCTGGGGCGGCGCATGCGTGAACTGATTCCGCATGGGCATACGCTGACTGAATTCCTGATGGCGCGCTACGGCCGGCCGATGTACGGGCTGGCGCTGTTCATCATGCTGTTCTACCTGTTCATTGCCTTGTCGGCCGAGGTTACGGCGATTGCAAAACTGGTCACCATGTTGGCGCCCGTGCCGCTGTGGGCCACCGCCGCCATCGTGATGGGCACCACGCTGCTCTACACCACGTACGGCGGGCTGCGCTCGTCGATCTTCACCGATCAGGTGCAGATGATGGTCATCGTGCCGTTGCTGGTGATCTTGTGCGGGGTCGGCTGGCAAGCTGCGGGCGGTGCGCTGCCCACCATCGAAGCACTGCAAGCGAAGGCGCCACAATTGCTGGACCTGACCGACCCCGTCGGCGTGAAAGCCGGGCTGACGTTCTTCGTGGCCATCTTGCTGACCGGCATCTTTCACCAGGGCAACTGGCAGCGCATTTATGCCGCAAAAGACGCCCGGTCAATGCGCAATGGTTTTCTGCTGGGCGGCATCCTGGCCGCCCCGTTTATCTTCCTGATGGGCCTGTTCGGCCTGGCGTTCGTGGGCTTGGCCCCGCAGGGTGACAGTTCCATCGCACTGTTCAGCGTCATCATGCCGCACGCGCCCGCGTGGTTCGTGATTGCGCTGATCCCGCTGGGCCTGTCGCTGGTGATGAGCACGGCCGACACGGCAATCAGCGCCGTGTCCAGCATCGTCGCCGTCGACATGCGCCGGCTGATGCCCAACGCCAACGGCATGGACATGAAGCGCCTGGCCCGCTGGGCGGTCTTGTTGCTGGCGATTCCGGTGATGATCGTGGCCTCGCAAGGCTACAGCGTGCTGTACCTGTTCCTGCTGGCTGACCTGCTGTGCTCCGCCGCCGCGTTCCCCGTGTTCTACGGCCTGTTCAGCCGCAAGCACGATGGCGTGACGGCAACAACCGCAACCGTCGCGGGGCTGGCGGCAGGGCTGTTCTTCTTCCCGGCCCCGGGCGACAAACCCACGTTCCTGCTGGAATCGTTTCTGCTGGCGGCGTTTGTGCCGGTGCTGGTTACCGTGCTGATGCGCCTGGCGCGGCGCGGTATTCGGGAGTTTGACTTTTCGACGCTGAGCGCGGCGGTGCGGCGGCTGGATAAGGACGCGGTCTGACAGTGGAGGCAGGCTCTTCACTTAGGCCGCACCTTTTAGGCGTTGATGCGCGTGTGACGTCAGTTCTTGATCGTCTAAATATTAAAGAGGTCCTCTAGCAGAATGCTCAGTTGTAAGCGTCCTCAATTTGGGGTATGCATGCTTCGGCTGAATCGTCATATATATGTGGGCAGTCAGTCGGCCTCGTGAGTCGGCGGCAAATTTTTCCATCGATTGATGTTCGTTCGAACCTCTCAAATTTTGAGGATTATCCATGCCAGCCACGACGTCGAAAGCCGCCAATAGCAGTACGGACTGGGACAAATTCGAGGATGCCCTGATAAGCATCGGGACTCGGGGCGCGCCAGACACGGACGCCGCAAAACAGCTGGAAGGCTTTGACGAGGCTGAGATTCAGGTGTTACGCCGCCTCGCGATGCGCTCTAAGGTCGAGCGTTCTCGAGCGCCGCCGCGTGGCAACGTCGTGTTCCTGCATGGCATTACGGGTTCGGATCTCGCAGTGGTAAAAGGGGGAGACCAGGATCAAATTTGGATCAGTTTTCCACGTTTGATTGTTGGGCGCATCATTGACTTGAAGCTGCGAAGCGATGGCGGCGGGGAGGAAAATTCCAAGCAGGCCGTAGTCGCTACATGCATAAATAAGCGCTACTACGCTCGGACAATGGTGGCGCTGCGGGCGCGCTGGAATGCGGAACCCTTTGCGTACGATTGGCGAAAGGACATAGACATATCAGCCGACGGTTTGGCTGAGATGATCCGTGCGCGCTTTCCGGGTCAGCCGGTGCATCTGGTGGCGCATTCGATGGGAGGACTCGTATCACGCAACATGATTCGGCGGCATCCAAAGTTGTGGGAGCAGATGCGGGGCGCAGAACCCGCGGTTGGCGGGCGGCTGATCATGCTGGGTACGCCCAACTACGGTTCGTTCGCCATTGTGCAAGCCATGACGGGCGAAGACCGGATGATGGGTTTGTTGGAGAAGATCGACATGAAGCACGATATGTCGGAACTCCTTGGCATTACTAATTCCTTTGTAGGCAGCTACCAATTGCTTCCCGCGCCTTCGAAGATTGTGCCCGCCCTCAACGATCTGTACCTCGCCAACACCTGGCCAGTACAAGCGCACGTCTCGCAGGCGCATCTTGACCGCGCACATCAGTTTTTTTCCGATTTGGAATCGAGCGCCACGATCGACCCTTCTCGGATGATCTATGTGGCCGGCTGTCGTCAGCCGACGATTGAGTCCATGACCGTTGACGGCCGGGGTGATTTTGAATACAGCCTGTCGCGCGATGGTGACGGACGTGTTCCGCACTCGCTCGGGTTGCTTACTGGCGTGCCGACCTACTATGTTGACGAGGTGCATGGTGACCTGGCGCGCAACGAGAAAATACTGACGTCACTCGACGAATTGCTAGAGACAGGGACCACACAGAGCTTGGAAAAGCAGCCGCTGCGTGCTGTAGAGCGTGGGGCGATAAGCATGCGCGAATACCGCAGCGCTACTGATCTCGTCCTGATGGACCAGTTGGCGCAGATCGCTGTTGCTGCGCAACAGCGGGGCGGGGTTGCAGACCTCTCGACGGAAGATCAGAAGCTCTGCGAAGACGTATTAATCCGTGCGGCGCTTGGCAGTGGCCGAAGCTCAAGCCCGGCCAAGTTCGCAGGTCAAATCAAGCCGTCGGTCACCGGGCGCAGGATGGACTTGAGGGTAAGTATTCAGATGGCCGACATTTGCGATGTCAAGGCGACGCTGATATGTGTCGGCCATTATCGGGGATTGACCCCCGTACATGGTCTTGGGGCGATCGATGCCCGGCTGGCTGGCTGGATTTCGCTGGCAGTCAGGCAGGGGATGATCGGCGGCACGTTGGGCGAAACGTTCTACGTTCCTGGTGGTGGACGGATCGGTGCGGGCGGGTTGGTGATTGCTGGAATGGGAGAGTTCGGTACGTTCAATGAAGATCGGCTCCGTATTCTCATGACCAACGTTGCAATGGGGGCGGGGGCGCTAGGTATCAAGACCCTGTCCACGCTGTTGATAGGCTCGGGGGAAGGCAACCTGGGACTTTATAAGGTGCTGCGTGGACAGCTGAACGGTATCGGCATCGGACTTTCAAACCTGCTGGACGAGTCAGGCAAGAAACCGAGCCTCGAGGAAGTGACCATCGTCGAACGCGATGCCGCGCGATTCATAGACTTGGCCGAGCATCTGGAAAGACTCGGTAAGGAAGATGCGCTTCCTAATGTGCGGGTGCATCTGAAGAAACCCACTGCAGGTGAACTCAGCCGCGCTCGAAATTTGAGAGCCCCGCGCCGCGAAGGGGTGCGTTCACTGGTGAAAGGCGTCAGTGCGGCACAGCCTGAGCTCCGAGAGTTGCGCATCACCGTTGAATCCCCGAACGAAGGCAAGGATACGTATCGCTTCTCGGCCATCACGCAGAATTCAGTCATCCCGGTGCGGGAAGTTGATGTTAATGCCGATGTGGTGCGTCAAACCGCGGAAGCGCTACGCATGTCGGATTCTCCCATCGAACAACGCAAGTACGGCAGGCTGCTATACGACTACCTCGTGCCGGCGGACTTTCACGACATCATCGATGGAGACCTGCCGGTGCGACTCATTGTCGATCGTGCAACTGCTTCGGTTCCCTGGGAGATGGCCTGCTTCGAATCGCGTTCCGACGGAGGTATTCGCTGGCTAGGGCTGGACCGGCGACTGTCGCGCCAGTTTCGCAGCCTGCTCACACAGCCGCCGGGGACGACGCCGCCGCTGAATGATCATCTGAAGGTACTTGTCATTGCCGATCCTGCGAAAGAACGCGAATTGCAGTTGCCGTACGCCCGTATGGAAGGGCGCCGTGTCGTGGATGTACTGCGCCGCATGAATCGATCTGGCTTGCGAATAGACGTTGAGAGTCGTATTGGGTCCAGCGATTGCGACATGGTGGAAATCTTGGCCTTAGTTCTCATCGGCGGTTTCGACGTGGTGCACTTCGCGGGTCACGGTGACTATGACCCCGCTAACCCCATGAGGTCCGGTTGGATCTTTGGTAAAGACCAAGTGCTGACGGCACGTGACATCTTCCGTGCCAGACGCGTGCCGCGGCTAATCTTTGCGAATGCTTGCTTCTCGGGAGCGATCCGCGATGGCGTTGCCCACGCACCCGAGGAGTTGTCCAAAGGACTTGCTTCCATCGCGCAAGCATTCTTTGAGCGCGGTGTGCCGAACTTCATCGGATCAGGATGGCCGATCGGCGATCAACAGGCAGCCGGGTTTGCCGAGACGTTCTACGCTAATGCGCTTGGAGAAAATCCCGGCCTCCAGAATGCGTTGACTGCCGCGCGAAAACGCATTTTCCAAGAGGGCATCGGCGCGACGTGGGGGGCGTACCAGCACTACGGTAATCCCGGAGATCAGTTATTCAAAAGCCAAGTGGCGGCTGCACAAACGTAGCGTACAACTCCAGGTTCTTCATGTGAACATGGGCGGTTGATCGCCTAAATCGAGGTCGTTGCGTTGTCTTTTCGCCAGTTTCTACGTCAGTTGAAATTTATTTTCCATATCTGATGGAGATCGTATGCTCGAGCTACTTAAACAAGGGGTAAAGGGTAACTTCGTCACGCAATGGCAGGTTTTTCTTCGCGGTCAAGGCTATCCGCTTAACGCTTCCGACATCTTTGATGATGATACTGTTCATGCAACTCAGAGATTTCAAAATAAACATAAGCTTCACCCCGATGGCATTGTCGGAAACAAAACGCTGGGCAAGGCAATGTTCTTGGGTTTTGAGGTTGTCCAATTTTCCAGGACACAAGGGGGATATCCCAAGGAGCCGCCATTCGCTCCGTTGGTAGATAACGCCGCGCGGCAGAAGATGTTTGGCCCTTTGGAGTTTGTGCCCGCACCTACGTCCAAGAACCCCGAAGGAATAAAAATTACGAATGATTGGAATAGTAGGAACCTCGTCCGCATTGTTATCCCTCAACTACGGGGTAAGGAAGGGGCAAGCGCGGACGGCTCCGTATTTTTCCATCGCAAGGCTGCGGAGCAGCTTTCGGCGTTATGGGAAGCATTTGAAAAACGAGGTTTGCTTGATCTAGTACTGACCTACAGCGGGGACTATGTTCCCCGTTTCGTACGAGGCAAGGCTGCTGAGCAGGTCCTTTCAAACCATGCCTTTGGCACCGCATTCGATATCAATTATTCATGGAACAAGCTTGGCGCCGAACCCGCAACGGAGGGTACCCAAGGCTGTGTTTACAAGCTCGTGCCCGTCGCGCATGAGTTCGGCTTCTACTGGGGTGGCCATTTCACTCGCAGGGATGGGATGCACTTTGAGGTGGCCAAGGTCAGCGGACACGCTGGCTAGAGGTAAGAACTCCCTGGATCATGCGTCGCTGGATAGTCAGAAACAAGAAAGCCTTGGAACACATCGAAGTGTCCAAGGCTTTCTTGTCTGGAATTTGGTGGAGCGGAGGAGGATCGAACTCCCGACCTTCGCATTGCGAACGCGACGCTCTCCCAGCTGAGCTACCGCCCCAATGAAGCAAGAGCAAAACTATACCTGAACTTTAAAGCGCCGTGCAATACGGCGCCAGGCAAAAATTTTCAGACGAATTCCAAGGTCGCGATAACCGGCGCGTGGTCTGACGGCTGCTCGTTGCGGCGCGGTTCCTTGTCGATCACGCAGGCGACGCAGCGCTTGACCAAAGGGGCCGACAGCAGGACGTGGTCGATCCGCAGGCCAGCGTTGCGGCGGAAGGCGAACTGGCGGTAATCCCACCAAGAAAACGATTTTTCGGGCTGCTCGAACAGACGGAAGGAATCAGTCAGGCCCAGGTCGATCAGGCCTTGCAAGGCGGCGCGTTCCGGTTCGGACACCAGCACCTGGCCTTCCCATTTCTCGGGGTTGTGCACGTCTTCGTCGGCGGGCGCCACGTTGTAGTCGCCCAGCACGGCCAGGCGTGGGTACTGCTTGATCTCGTCGGCCAGCCAATTGCGCATGGCGTCGAACCACGCGAGCTTGTAGATGTACTTGTCGGAATCCAGCGACTGCCCGTTGGGACAATACGCGCACACGACGCGCACATCGCCTTCGGGGCTGGGAAAGGTCAAGGCCAGCACGCGCTGCTGCGGGTCTTCATAGCCAGGGATATTGCGCACCATCGACGTGCCCGGCACGCGCGAAATGATCGCGACGCCGTTATAGGTCTTCTGACCGGCCCAGACGGCGTGATAGCCGGCTTCCTTGAAAGCGTCTTCGGGGAAGTTCTCGTCGGTGAGCTTCAGTTCCTGGATGCACAGCACGTCGACAGGATTGGCGGCCAGCCAGTCCAGCACTTGCGGCAGGCGCACCTTCAGAGAGTTCACGTTCCAGGTGGCTAATTTCATGTTCTGCGTAGACCGTTTGTTGATGCGGTTCTTGGCGGTGGCGCCTTCCAAAAACCCCGGCTAGCTACTTATCTGGCTACTCATTCGGGGCGTGGTTGGCGGTCGCCGGGATAAGGGGCAGATGATACCTGCTCGTGCTGCCGTCATCTGCTTGCCGCGTTCGATCAGAGCCTAGATGCTGTCGACCATGATATGGGTCATTGTATTGGGGTTGCTATCAGCCTTCCCATGTGCGCCCGACTCGGTGGCGATAAAGGCCTCCCGTGGGGATACGAGGCCGAGCGTTTGTGGCTGCTCCATGTTTGCAGCACATGGATGAGCGATAGCAAGACTCCGCTAATTTGGTTAAGCAAAAATCTGGTATTCGACCTTTATAGTGTGCGGCTGAGTTACCATCGAAGAATCGTTTTGTTACTTGGGAGGGAAAATGAAAATCTGGATTCTTGCCACGAGCGTTTCGTTGACAGCCATTGCGGGATGCACTCCGCCGAAACCGGTTAGACCGGACCCCCCGAGTGCTCAACTCGTGACCGCTGAAAAGTCATACATCGAAGATAGCTTGAATTCGGTTAAGAATTCTTTGAAAGATCCGGATTCAGCCAAGTTCTACGGCATCTACGCCACGCAAAAGCCAAACCAAACCAAGCCTAATATTTGCGGATACGTAAATGCTAAGAATAGTTATGGTGGATATACGGGAAAGAAACCATTTCTCGCGACTCCTGGTCACGTTTCTCTTTGGGGCGATGTGGTAATAGGCGGAAGGTCGGTGGCCTCAGACGTGATTATTGGGAATTGCACTCTGGCCTTCGGGCAACCTGCGAAGCCGAGCCAAGATATCGAATATCGTTGGTGATGATTGGCGGGCAATGATGGCGAATTCTTGGGTGCACGTCGGAAGGGCGGCGCCGAGCGCTGGAAACCCTTGAAAAAATGCCCGCTCTAGGCGGGCTTAATTGATGGTGCGCGTCGTTGCTACTTAGTCGGTGTAGGCGCAGCCGGCACAGGGGAGACCGAAGTGATTTTTTGGGTTACCTGCTTCAATCCCTCCAGTTCGGAGGCGAACAAGTACGCTTCGGTATTGCAAACTCGGTATTCGACGGACTTCGCGGCAGCTAACTGCTGAAACGCTTCGAGAGAAAATTCATTGACTACCTGCTCAATGACGCCGCCCCGATAGGTAGTTCCATCGTGCCGTACGTTGATGGGTTCGACGCGTTTGCCATCGGCCAACCAGTATGTAGTGTTGCACCTCAGGTACTTCCATTCCCGAGAACTTGTGGTCAAGACTATGGCTGGTTTAGAGATCTTGAAGGAACCTTGCTTGTCCGCGAACACCAAATAAGTGGCGAAGAAGCCCATGTCGGGGCCCGTAAGCCTGTTCTCCCAGGATATCTTTCGGATACCCGTAAATCTGTCCACTTCATCCATCACCACTGGCTTAGGAGAGGGCGGTGGCACATAAACGGGTCGTGGAGGGGCGACACAGCCAGCAAGTGCTAGGAATGCTGGAGCGATAAATAATGTTCTTTTCATATTCTCTTCGCGGAGGAGTTCGACCCGATGCGGGCTTTATGATACAACAAGTTACGATCATCGTTCAGGCGTTAAAAATGCCACCTTGAGGTGGCTGGCTTGGACCGATCTGCATCGGCTAAATCGAGAGTTGTTTGTCATTCGAAACGAGTATTAACCCGGGTCGTCTTCGCGATGAATTGGCGCGATTGCGTCCTATTGCCTTCTTGACAGGCCTAAACTCGATGAAACTGGCTAGACTGCCTGAACGCTTCAAATGGAGGAGCCTATGAAGACTTGGCCTTTGCAGGACGTTCAAGCGCAGTACGCGGAATTTGTTGACGACGATTTATCAGCGGCACCAAAACGCATGATTGAAGGCGGCTTCAATCCGCCGGCGGTGGGCGTGGTGCTCCAAAGACCGGCACTGATGAGGTCCCGTCCGACGCTTAAGGCGCTTTTGCTTTCCGACTTTGCGCGCACGGAACACTTGGTGCCCGCCTGATCACCCCTCCGACCCGCTATTCAACATCCGGCTCTTCGCCTTCTCAATATGCGCGCGCATGACGTTCCGCGCACCGTCGGCGTCTTGTTCCTGAATCAGCCGATAGATATGGCGGTGTTCGTCGATGGCGGCGCGGGTGCGTTTCCAGGGTTCGCTGTGAACCAGGTGGCGCATGACGTTGACGGCGTGGCTGACGTCGTATTCCAGCGACTTCAGCACTTGTACAAAGCGCTGGTTGCCGGTAGCGGCAGCGATGGCGCGGTGGAAGCCGTAGTCGTGGTGGTGCGCGATGGCGCCTGATGCGTCGGCTTCTTCGTAGCCGGTCAGCATGCGATCCATTTCGCGCAGGTCGTCGGCGCTGCGGCGCAGGGCGGCCAGGTAGGCGCATTCCGGTTCGATCACCATGCGCAGTTCCAGGCCTTCCAGAATGTGGCCGACGCGGCGGGCCGGGTCGATGGCGGGCATGCCGCCCATCAGGTCGGGCTTGGCGCGCACGTAGGTGCCAGAGCCGCGAATGGAGTCCACCAGTTGGTCTTCGCGCAGCCGGTCCAGCGCTTGCCGGACCACGGGGCGCGACACCTCGAACAACGCAGCCAGTTCCAGTTCCGTGGGCAGCTTGTTGCCCGGTGCGATTTTGCCGGTGGCAATCGCGTAGAACAGGCTTTCATAGACGCGCTCGGCGAAGCGTTCGGCGCGCACATAGCCCAGGCCTGACGCCACTTCGGCCAGCACGTCCAGTTCGGGGCGGGGGCGGGCGGCTGTCTCCAGCAGGGATTCCAGCTGCGGGTCACGCACATTGCTCATTGGCGCGCTCTTCTAGTAATGAGTTGAAGCCGGCCCATCAATAGGACCGGGCTTGTCAGTCTTCCGAACAATCCTTGCGTCATCGTAAATGGCTGAAATATCAGGGATTACCCGTATTCATATCCAAATATCCCGAAGCTTAGGACAAAAGCTGTCAATTCAATTGACAAGTTGTGGGGGGCTCCCGTAACTTGCCATCAAACCAGATCGGCCGCGCCTTTGACGCGCGGACGGCGTAACCGGCCTGCCGGGTACGCCGGGAGACACCACACAAATCCCCACAGCAATCCCTCTTATGGGCACCCGCACACACTTCGCATTCCGGCACCTTGCTTCGTGCCTGGGATGCTGCGCGCGCGTCGGCGCCTTTTCCGCAACTGGCTATTCGGCCGCTACTTTACTCCGCACATCGTGACTCAGAAGAACTTTATCGCCAACCAGTGGGTGGCCTCGGCCACCGGTGAAACCATTCCCGTCCTGAACCCGTCCGATGGCAAGCCCTTCGAGTCGATCGCGCGATCGGGCGAGGCGGATATCGACCGCGCCGTTACGGCCGCCCGCCAGGCGTTTGAAGGCGAGTGGGGCCAGATGGCGCCGGCTGCGCGCAGCCGTTTGCTGATGCGTATTGCCTTCGCATTGCTGGACCGCCAGGAAGAATTGGCGCAGTTGGAATCGGCCGATACCGGCAAGCCCATCAAGCAGGCCCGTGCCGACGCCGCCGCCGTTGCGCGTTATTTCGAGTTCTACGCCGGCGCTGTCGACAAGCTGCACGGCGAGACCATTCCCTACACGCCGGGCTTCACCGTGCTGACCGTGCGCGAAGCGCATGGCGTGACGGGTCATATCGTGCCCTGGAACTACCCGTTGCAGATCTTCGGCCGCAGCGTTGGCGCGGCGCTGGCCGCGGGCAACGCCTGCGTGGTCAAGCCCGCCGAAGACGCTTGCCTGTCGTTGTTGAAGTTGGCTGAGATTGCCGCCGAAGTGGGCCTGCCCGCGGGCGCCTTGAACATCGTGACCGGTTACGGCCACGAAGCGGGCGCGGCGCTGTCGGCGCACCCGGGCATCGACCACATCTCGTTCACCGGTTCGCCGCAGACGGGCAAGATGGTGGCCCACGCCGCCGCCGAGAACCATGTGCCGGTGACGCTGGAACTGGGCGGCAAGTCGCCCCAGGTGGTGTTCGACGATGCCGACCTGGACGCCGCCATGCCGGTGCTGCTGGCCGCCATCATCCAGAACGCCGGTCAGACGTGCTCGGCTGGCAGCCGCGTGCTGATTCAGCGTGGCGTTTACGAAACGGTGATCAAGCGCTTGTCGGAAGACTTCGCGGCTACCGTCACCGGCCCGGCCGCGCAAGACCTGGACGTCGGTCCGCTGATCAGCGGCCGTCAACAAGATCGCGTGCGCGGGTTCCTGGCGGAAGCTGAAGCCGAAGGCCTGAAAGTCGCCGCGCGCGGCAAGCTGAAGGATGGCGCGCCGGAAGCGGGCTACTACCAGCCGCCCGTGCTGTTCCGCGACGTGCCCCCCAACAGCCGTCTGGCGCAGGAAGAAGTGTTCGGACCGGTGCTGGCCGCCATGGTGTTCGACACCGAGGAAGAGGCGCTGGAAATCGC
>Ga0256896_1000197_pt1 | contig 20826 bp, 17 predicted proteins | sample MC6MC0669MT_FD_190205 | JGI IMG/M metagenome (GOLD analysis project Ga0256896, IMG submission 190205) | Metatranscriptome of enriched soil aggregate microbial communities from Iowa State University, Ames, United States - MC6-MC0669-MT... | ecosystem: Environmental > Terrestrial > Soil >... | reverse complement strand
GTGAAGTGTATCGCGCCTCATCATCCGAATATAAGGCATCAAAGAATGAATTTTCCTTACGAGCCAGGAGTTGTTACTTAATTTCCGGAGATGTTGAAAATATAAAAATGGAATTTTACAGTTTTTTTGCATTTTCTGATGGGCGCAATTTTACGCCCATTTTCATGCGGCTATAAGTCTACTTGCTCTGATTTAAATGAGAGTTAAACTTCAGGAGATATAATGACAGTACTGCGATGATCAGGAAGTTATGGAGAGAGAGTGCCATGTTTGAATCTAATTCATAGTCATGAGAGTCCATACAAAAAATAGGTGTGCGCCATGTCATCTCATGACCACATGAATATATCCCGTACTAACAGTTGTTGTTATACCGCAAAAGGAATTTACTCAGCGTCGTAAAGAACGTCTCCAGAATATACTTATTGAGTGTTTCTGGCACAGGGGGATTAGTGTAACCCTGCAATGCGCGGTTCGCTCCTTTCCGATTTCGGGTTTTAGCTCTTGTCCGATCAAATGGGGCTTTAACTTCAATAGCGACCGGAACGCTTAACCCGAATTCTCCCTTTTTCTGATGGTAAATCAACGACTCGTCTGTCCTCACTCTTTACCTTCCCGTGAGGACCAGGACCATGCCAAAGCAGAGAATGCCTGTGAGTAGAATTAAAGATGTTTTACGCCTTACGTTCGACTGTCATCTGCCTAACCGCAGCATCGCCGCCTGCCTGAACGTCGGCTGTGCAACCATCACTGAAGTGATTACCCGCTTTCGCGCCAGCGAACTCGTCTGGCCGCTTCCCGACGGACTCACGGATAACCAGCCTCAGGCCTGGTTCTATCAGGGCCGCAGGCCGTAGCAAAGTGAACGCACGCCAGACTTCGGGCTTTGTCATCAGGACCTGCGCGATAAGGGTATGACAAAGCTGCTGTTATGGCAGGAATACCATCATGATGAACCTGATACGGCCTGCGGATACACCCAGATCTGCGTGCTCTGACGGAACTGAGTGAAGTAATAAAAGCGCAGCATGCGGCAGCTGCTTATGGCAGGCGAAAAGCTGTTACCGGACTACTACGGTTCTACTGTACCCATAGGGAATCCCGGTACCGGCTCATCCCCCCACGCGTAAATCTTTGTCGCCACGCTCGGCGCATCAACCCACACCTGAACTGAAGCCAGCCCGGCCTTATCATACTAAGGATAAGGCGAAGGTAGAAACGCGGTGCTGCTTGTCGGACGCTGGGTGCTGATGCGTCCGCGCCGTCAGGTGTTCCACACCTTCGCGGCCCTGAACGAGGCATTTGGCAAGCTGCAAAAATAACACAACAATCGCGCGATTCGGCATTATCCCGGCAGGCCCTGTCAGACGCGCTTCGACGCGCTTCGACGCGCTTGACCGCGCTGCCGCTACAACGTTATGAGTACACGGATATCCGGCGGGCAAAGGTGGGGCCCGACTACCATGTGCTGTACCAGCGCCACGCTTACTCCGTCCCGCACGCGCTCGTCGTATCCCATATCGATAGTGAGGCGGGCCCGCGCCTGATCAGGCTGCACCATCGGGAGCAAAAGATTGCACAGCATCCAGAAGCCTTGAAAGAAGGCGGCTTCATGCCCCCCGACGAGCACATGCCCGACTCACATCGTCATCAGCGCTGGAGCCCGGAGCGTCTGCTGAGCTGGAGTGAGAGCATCGGCAGCGCAACGCGCACGCTGATCGCCTGGCACCTGCATGAAAGGAAACATCCGGAACAAACTTACCGCAGCTGCCTGTGTCTGCTGTCGCAGATAAGGAATTATGGAGACGCGCGGCTGGAAACGGCCTGTCATCAGGTGCTGCTGGAAGGCCGCACCGCAGGTCATCGTGAACCTGCTGGCCAACCGCCGCAAGGGCGAGCCGGCTCTCCCGCCTGAAGCATAAGATAACGTCGCTGAGTATGAGGACGTGCGCAATGCAGGTTACTACCACTTATGGAGAAACGTATGCAGAATAACAGGTTGCAGGAACAGACAGGGTCGCTGCAACTGGGCCAAATGCTCAGCGTGCCGGAACAGCGTTGTTCTCAGTCGGGCACGTACGGTGAGCGGCTGAGTCTCCTGCTGGAGTTCGAGCTACTTCAGAGTGAGCGACAAAGGTGCCGCGGCTGCGACGGCAGGTAAAACTGAGGCCGTCGGCAACGACAACGGGACTGGCGGCCAGAGCGGGGTACGAAACGACAGCAGATGGGGAGCTGATAACGGGCGGCTGGCCTCATCGGCAGCAGAACATCCTTATCTTATCATCGGTACGAGAAGGTGTGGCAAAACGGATGTCGCCTGCGGTGTGAACAGGCCTGTCAGCAGCACGTGGCGGTGGGTTACTGGCGTCTGCCGCGGTAGCTCAACACGGTCCATGCGGGCGGCAACTACCGTCAACAGCAGCTGTAGCTGTCGAAAATGGCGGTCCTGATCCCTGATGACTGGGGTCCTGAAAAGCTCACAACGCGACAGTCATCTAATTATGGAAAACAGATACGGGCGCGGCAGCACGCTGGTGACAGGCCAGCTGACGGTGCCGGAATGGTACAAATGGTAAGCAATCCAACGGTAGCGGATGCGCTGATAGACCGCCTGGTACATAACAGTCATCATTCAGAACTGAGAGGCGAATCACCGCGATAAGTGGCGCGAACCGATCACGCAGAGTAAAACTGAGAAAGGACAAAGAGTGCAGAAAGCGGGTGATCGGAATCACCGAAGCAGCGAACGCAGTCAGCGAAAACCGCCGTTGATCTCTCTGACCGCCAAACTCACTTTAAAGACGATTATTTCATGTTTTGATTTCAGGATTTATAAATTTCTGCCGGCTCAGAGGCCATTTTTTCCCGGATGTGACTGAAATCGAGTAAAGGTTGTAGCGCTAATATTTATGATTAACCTTTCTGGGAAAGCAAACAAAAATCCATTCGACCTGCATCCGTCCACTGCTAAGGGGACCGAACTGGGCGTCAATGTTTATGTGATACAAAATCAGTTGGTATTTTATTTCTTCATAAGGGACCTGTTTTGGTTTCTCCCTCAGGGATAAAGTTTCTCGCCCTGCCGCGGCCATGAAAATCTGAATAAGTCCGGATTCAGATCAAAGTCTCGTTTCGTGGCGATGCCGTATCCTCACGGGGAGTTCAGACCAAGGGAGAAGCTAAAATGCCTAAATTCACCGTCCGGGTGGAACTGCGAAATTCTCAGAATGCAGATTATGAAAAGCTTAACGAGATGATGATGTCCAAAGGTTTTTTGCGAACGATCCCCCTCTCCGGAGGGGGAGCAGTGCTTTTGCTGCCTGATGCTGAATACAATTATGAAAGTATGACAAAATTTAAAAGCCAGGTGGGCAGACTCGCAGAATCAGTGGCCAGACAATTCTGTGATAATCCTAAAATAATGGTCACTAAATCGGCGGGCAGATGGTTCGCGAACCTTGATGAGGCCTGATTGATCCTTTTCACCGGACTGAAATTGCATCGTATACAATGCAAGGGTGCGTCTATGAGCTCGCATATGGACCCGGATGCTGCGCCAGGCAAGTCTCTTCTGGCTACGTTGCAATGGTTTATTTTGGCTCGTTGCTCCTGCCGCTGGACAACAAGCGGTGCGAACGTGAAACACATCCTTTGAAAACGTGGCTTGCGAGGTTTCGCAGCGTGCAGAAGAACGGATGGCTGGGCTTAGGAGCCTGATGGAAACGGCGTGACCGGACGAGCTACTGCCGAACGCAGCCTCTCAGTATAATGTATCGGTCGTATTGCCATCACCCCACAAACCGGGTTTGCTACATGCATACTCAACTTAGGCTGGTTTAGGTAGATTTCAGCTTTTCCTGCTTCCCTCTTTTATGTTTTTAAAATTCAGATCGATGATATCATTCTACGCAATCAGGACGTTCGGAAGGTTTTACTCACTGGAACGGGGCGGCAAAGTCCTGCTTAAAAGGTCGATTAACCGGCTTACTTCCTGCGAGGTTCGGTTCCGTAAAATGTCAGGGTTTTCCAAACCTGCTGCCTGCAGATCGGGGGGGACGGATTGAAGAGAAAATTACCGACTCTGAACCGGTTATCGAAATAATTGTCGCATTAATGTGATCGTTCACATCTGGAAAATAATATTTCCATTGCAATTTTGCACAACAAAACGGTTCAGTCCAGTTGTGCTGTGTAAAGCATCCTAAGTGAGTGGAAGAACTTCAAAAAGCGCCATTGAACGTTTGTTTCTATCTTATACTCCTGCCAGCACCGTCAGAAAAGATGACCCCATTAGTTAACGCCTGGCTTCCAGTGTTTTCGCTGGTAATAAGGTCACTGGCTCGGGATTGATTTTAATTAATGTTTAATGAGATGACGTTCGCAGTGAAACACCAGGTTTCATTAGTTACAATGTAAGCACTGCGGTGAATTCCCCTGTGTGGCGGAGCCAGCCAAATTAACGCGCTCGACAACAATGCGGATCAGATACGACAAACCTGCTTCACCGCGAGGCACCCGGCGCCACAGTTATAGCAATTGCTTAACATCAGTTTTTTAATCCGGATTAGGTTCTTCAATTCAACTTCAACGATTGTTGAACAAATAAATTTCTGACTCGTGCATGTCTCTCAAGCCGCATCCGCAAGCGGCACGGCAGGGTGCGTGAGTTTGTATTAATCAGATATTGACACGTTAGAATCGATTTAGTAAAAAACTATCGCCTGATGTGCTTAGTTCATTCGTCCAGTCATTCATTTCGCTTGTCAGGCCAAAAGCCCTGTCTTGAAAGGATGGGGCTTTTGTTTACGTGCCCATCAACTCAAATTATTAAAACAGCAAAAGTCGAAATTGCCGATTAATTTGATTTATATCAAATCGTACTGGGAAAATGAGGCTCGAATAAATGTATTTAATAAAAATTTACTTCCAGGGGCTAATATTAAAGTGCTGCGGTGAATCCCCCTATGCGGAGGGGCAAAGCTAAAGTTACGTTCCTGAAGGCTGACTGAAGGCGGGTCAGGTTATAGCTTTTCTGACCCACCGGGAGGCACCCGGCACCGCAGTGCTTGAAGGCTAGTGTTTTACAGGGTCAGTCCATTAGTTGACCCAGTTAATTTGCAGGATCACGACCAGCCTTTTAATTGCTGGGAGGGCTCGTGGCAGTTTCATCAAATATTTCCCTTCAATATGGCGGTGTGGAATGCATCGTTTGAACGGACAGTCAGGTAACGGTCTTCCCCCATTTTGCGTGACCGACAACACTCTCTGAGGCGTTGGGAGTATGAACGCAGGACATCGTATTGTTGTTCTTCATGACTATCATGTGGAAACCGACAGGCAGTGTCAGCCGGCCAGGCAAGAGATGGACGCCGCGCGACGTCCACGGCGGCGTCAGTATCAGTGAATTTACTGTAAGAGTGATGAGCCTGTCCCTGAAGCCCACGGTCAGCACGGGGATGATAGACCGAAACTTTTTTTAAGCGGGCAGGGCGATGTCCAGCGTATGGCAGGGGATGAGGCTGCATGAGCTGATGGTGTGGTTGAAGCACGCCAGCCCGCGTTCAGCCTCACAGACAATAAGCGTAATTATCAACCATGGCGGGGTTGGGCAGGAAGTTACAAACCGGGCTGATCGGTAATACCTCATACCGAACACATGGATAACAGTTATTAACGGCATAGCAGAGGTGACTCACCTTGCCACAGGCTGAGCAACTTACCATGCCATGATTTCATCCGTGCCTGCGAAGCAAAAACGGATTACCTTTTCGAACTTTGTTGCCTTTACGGAGGCAGCCGTTGACCGGCAATGACGGGCTCCATGGCTTTGAACCCGGCCGGCGTCAACGCCTTTGATGACTGCCTTCACGCACGGCTGATCCGGCCCGAAAAATTCCCTTCCAGCGTTGCCAACCGGCTGGTTCTCGGCCGCATGCTGCATCCTGACAGGGGCCCCAAAAATTCGCCACTGTTTTCTCATTCACAACGCCGGCTTCATCGTCCAGGCCGCGACCACCACCGGCGACCTGCTGAGTCAGGAAAAGCCCATGCGGGAACCCCCTATACGCACCCCCGTCAACAGGCAGAAGCGCACCGCCACAGAAAGAAATAACCGGTTTCGAGCGCTGACTTCAAAGGCCGCTTTTGCCTGAAAGACCGCCGCTATTGCCACCGTATCACGCGTACCGATAACCACCGTCGCTATGTTCAGGCCTGCGAGGCCGGTGCCGCCAAAACCACAGAGTTCATCCGACGGTGCATGGAAAAGGCCTTTCGCGAAGGCGGCGTGCCGGCGGACATTCTGGCGCTCACTCAGCTCAGCGTGTGGCTGATGACGCTGGGCATAAAAATGGAGCGAACGGAGACGTACTGTACAGGTCGGAAGCTCCGGCCAGCTAGTGGGTGCCTCGTCGCGTCAGTGGGACGGAAAAGTGTCCTGAGTCAGCTATCCACAGGGATCGAAATTCTACAATATGGGTAAGAAGGGCGACCTGAGTCTGAACGGCAAGGTGTCCCGTGTTCAGTGACAGGCGGGGAATACGTGCGGTTCCCGGAAGTGGATAACGGGATCGACGTCATCCTTTTCGACAGGCTGATACTGGGCGGGTACCGCCGGGCGAAAAAACGTATTATCCGGATCGACTGAGCACAAATGTGTGACCGATGTGCCCGGTCTCATCTGTAACCCCTCAGCCCGACCGTCCCTCATTGCGCCCCACGCCAGCTTAAACTTAAGCCTGGCGACGCAATCCCAGCGTCATTTTATGCTCAGCGTCCGCCCTTATGGCTGCGCTGTTCCAGCGCACTCCGTGCAGATTCTGGAGCAGGAGCAGAAGCAGGCGGGGCTCCTGCCCAGGCATAAAAATCACGGCGTCTGACCTGGATGACCGCACAATGCGCCCGCACCGGAAAAGTCTTCTCATGATGACGAATAATAGTAAATCTTTTTCGCTTTCTTTTGCCAGGGAGATGGCTGCCTTTTTAATATCTCTTCTTCCATCACAGGGCTAGCTCCTCATGCCTGCCGCGTAATTGGTGATCTGATTTTTGGCTCATTTTCGACCTCTGAGACGCAGTTAATAACGGCTCTACAGAAGTGTCCGGTTAGATTGAAACATTCCAGATCGTACGCGTTGGTTCCTGGAGGACTTGGTCAGAGCCGTAATCTATTCGCGGCCATGAAAAGCTGCCCCTGGCGGTCGCAGAATGTCTGACGCCAGCGAGAGAGTGAGAGCCAGCCCAGGCCTGGATTGGCTGAGGTATGAACAGGAAAATGAGCCCATCCCTGTAGTGCACTTCCGGACGGACTGATCAATACGGAAAACTGCAGAAAAAACCCATGTTTAAAGCACATATAGCTAACTGGCTGGCACAGCTGGCTCAGGATGATGTGCTGAGAGTATTAACTTTTGCCATGTTGAGGTAAGCAACGTCATGCTGCGAGAACCGGGTCACCCTTGCGCTTAACCAGATGAAGAACGTGCAGCTTAAACATCGTAGAAAATGGGAAGTACGATAAAAATCTTCCCGGCTGGTTTTCACAGACCGGAATATGTACTGTCAGAGGAAACTGGAGCAGATTGACCGGGATGAGGTCAAACTCTATACGTACCCCGGTGGTACAGGCATACGACCCGGGCGCCGGCTTCGATATCGATGTGACTGCTAACCAGCGCGTGAGGAATGAAGTAAGCGTGCTGACCGCACAGCACGTGATAGCCGGGGCCGACTTTAGCGCGGCAAATATCTGTGTACTCATAGCGATACAGCGGCAGGGATTTTAGCGTCGGTTTATCCAGCATGTCTGACTGGCTCTGACGGCTACCGGGTAACTGACGGAATGAGCGCGTATCCAGTTTCCGGAGCAGCCCTCTCAGCGCCAGATTAAGCGCAGCAAACTACCTTGAAAGTTACCGTTCTTACACTTGCTGATGATGTTGAGGTTTATTTGGGCTAACTGAATAAACTGAAGCAACAACTTGAACTAATCTGCGTGACGACTCAAATGCCGTTCTTTGATGTGTCCTGCATTACAGAACCACACCTTCTGGCTGCAGAGTGGCAGGTGAAGACAGCCAGTTCAGGAAGTAAATACTTCAGTGAAAGCCGAGACACCGCGTGCTGAATTGAGCCGCATCCGCAAACCGGGAAGCGCTCTGTGAAAAAATACAGGCTTACTACGATTAGTATCTGGCAGTCTGTAAAGAAGAGCTGGAGCCAGCAGGACTGGTTGGCCATACAGAGGCTGAGCGAAACATCTAAATCCGAGCCAGAAAGCGTGCGGAATAGGCCTTTCAGGATGAACCTTATCCTCTGTGAACGATATCCTGAACAGATATCTGAAGAACCGTGGGTCTTAGTTACTTACTGAGCGGCCCGGAAAACAATGCCGGGTAGCTCGAAAAATGCACAATTACCTTGAAAATTTCCCGTAACGACTGATTGGTTTGCGCCAGAATATATAATGTAAACGGATTTTATTAAATGGGTGATCATTCGCCCATAAATCTGCTTACCGAGAAATGTCAGCGCCCCCCGAATTTTATTAATATCCATATTTTAACATGAATTCAGCATGAATATAACATGTGAGATTGCGGCGTTAATATTTATTGAAATGCATCTCCTGCGCAACTTTTATGACAGGGCTATTTTTACATTCATGGTCTGCTTTAGCATTTATCGCGCTGGAAAATTAAATTATTTTGATAAAAATAGAGGGTGTTTTTTAAAAGAATTAACAACACATTTGCAACCTTGGGCTAAAAGTTTATTAACGCATCGCAAACGACCTATGTTCATGGCGTAATTTCATCTGCTAAGAAATGCCATTAAATTCAATTATTTCAGATCTTATTGCATGATCTTTGAGTCGGTTTAGGTCATTTTCATTAGTGTTTTGACCCACTGTCCGGCATAAGTTTTCGCCGTTTCGTCTGCAAATGAATTCGAGATGAACGAGGTGAAATGTTATCGCGCAAAGCCATCAGTGTAAAGTTAAATAAGCGTAATCATATCGGGCGAACCTGATTAAAATAATTCCAGTGGTGGATAAAGTGATTTTTTAGTCTAGGCTCACTCTTAGCGGCATTAATTCGATGTAATGAAATCAGTGTTAGTCAAGGAGATTAATGATGTCTGAGTTACAGAGTAAAGAATACGTAAACGTGACCCCTGCTGGATTACCGTTAAAGCGTATATCCTGGAGCGCAGTTTTTGCAGGTGTAATTGCGGGCCTTATTGTACATGTTTTTCTGGGGGTGCTGGGCACAGCAATTGGCGCTTCAGTAATCGACCCTCAGCAAGAACAAAATCCGCTTAATCATATGGGAACAGGGGTTCTGATGTGGGCTGGCTTAAGTATGCTTCTTGCCATTGGAATCGGGAGTTATATTGCTGGTCGCTTCGCTCATCGTGAAGGTGCCTTGCATGGTTTGCTCATGTTCGGCGTCAGCACGCTTTTAACACTCTGGCTGGCGTTTTCTGTAGCCAGCGGCATTATTGGGGGAGCCTTCACTGTCTTAGGGGCCAGTGCAAAGGCTGTAGGTAATGGTATTTCAGCCGTTTCTCTGCCCGCAGGTAATCTTGTAAAAGAAAAATTTCAGGAAAATAATATCAACCTTGATGCGCTGAACAAGGAACTTCAGACAACTCTGCGGCAGACGGGCAAACCCGAATTACAGCCAGAGAAACTCCGTCAGGACGTCAGTAAAGAAGCCCGCGCTGTAAAAGATCAGGCGGCCGATGTCTCCAAAAAATCCCCAAATACAGAGTCCGATATCACAGGCTGGATCAACAGCGTAATTCATCGCCATGCAGATACACTCCAGGCAGTTGATCGCGATGCACTGAAAAACATCATCAAAGCACACACCGGTAAAAACGATCAGGAAGCCGATCAGATAGTTAATCAGGCTGCGCAGAGCTACCAGAATGCTGTCGCTCAGTATCAGGAATTGAAACAGCAGGCTGAGGAGAAGGCTCGTGCTGCGGCAGATAAGGCTGCTGCAGCGACGGCCAAGGCGAGTTGGTTTACTTTCTTAATGTTACTCATTGAAGGCATATTGGCTGCAGTCGCGGGCGAATTTGGGAGACGTACCCAGCCACATCATGTTCTGACACATAAAAATCAACTTTGAGGCTGTTAAAGTCATCTGTTTCCTGGTACCCATAAATTGGAAGAAATGGGAATTATTAGCGTCCCGATAAGGCCGGGAAGGCCTTATCAGACCTGGGTTACGCCAGCCATGCACATTGTTCAATGGTGTGATTTTTTATCATTAGCACTAATTATCGCCCTGTCATACGGGGAATATTACTGAATTTGCCATCGGCTGATGATAAAGCACGTTAGCCCTGACCATACGGTTTGGGAACGTTAATCGCGGAAACATAATCGGCACAGTTCCGGCACTTCTGGGTTTCACAGCGTCGTATTACCTGCACATTATCAACGTGCACCATCGCAAAAGATGAGCGTTAAGTGATGCTCGCACATGTGTCTTTTAAACGTTGCCCGGTGCATAACTCCGCATCATGCTGCAACCGCATGACTGAGCCGGTTAATGACTCCATCGTTTCGTTGACCCGGCAATTTAATGTTATTGGGGGTGCATATCTGAACTGCGGAGAAGCTGAACCCTGTTTTTTAACATGTTAAGCCTTTCTGAATAAATTCAGCAAACCTGCACCTGTCGCCTTCTGTAAATTTTACCCTCGTTCCCGTTGTCTCAGATCCCAGCCAAATGAAAAGTGCGTTATAAGGATAATCGCCGCAACAAAGGTACACGGGGCGGTCTTAGAGTTATCTACTATTACACAACTGAAAGTGGACAATTTATTTTGTTCACTCTGTACGATAAAGACCAGGCTGACGATCCAACCAAGCAGCAGCGCGAAGCACTGGCAAACGCGCTCAATGTGATCAAGAAAGGGCTGAGAAATGGCTGACCGCGATATTTTTATTTAAGTGATGCAAGGGATGCAGGAACTGCAAGATCATCAGGAGGGTAAAATTACGCTGAAAACTTACAAAATTAAGAAGCGTACAGCAGTAACGATTGCGCCGGATGAACTACGCAGCGTGCGTGAAAAACTTAACCTGTCACAGGCAGTTTTTGCCGACTATCTGCACACAGGCGAAACAACGTATCAAAATTGGGAGCAGGGCAAAGCAAAGCCAAATGCTCAAGCCGTCTTGCTTATCCGCATGGTGCAGAAGAACCCGGAAACATTGCAAACGCTGGCACATCTCTAAAATCTCAAAGAACAGGCGGTGCTAACGCACCGTCTGATTTGTCTTTCATTTCCGCTTCATGCGACACATTTCAAATTTAAATAACCTTTACGTAAAGGTTAAATGCAGCGCTTAGCATTAGTGCTTTGATCCGTCGCAGCGGTTTCCTCCTCCTGTTCCATGCACTTCAACTCATGTCGGGTAGCAGCAGCGCATTACTGCGCCACCGCCCCCTGAGAACGGTACGTGCAGGTTTCCCCGCATACCGCTCAAGCCTTTATAAATGCGCATTATGGGCACCGGCTTCCCTGTTATGTAACTGACGGTGACAGTTGGGATGTAGCAGTTCAGGATTGGACATATCGTCGCTGCCGCCCATAACCTTCCTGACCCGGTGGTGTATATTCCACCCTGTCTGGTTAGTGATGCGTTGTCTGCAACGCGGGCAGCATTTACCCTGACGCCTCCACAATGTCGCCATGGTTTTCATCTTCTTCAGTTTTCCGGTCCAGATCAGAACCAAACGCCGCTCGAAGTAGATTTCCATGCCGGGCGAATAAGGGGTTGCGTCGGCCCTGATCGTGATGTGGCGTTTGATGGGCGTATCCATCGCCCGGGTGAGATAGAGTGTTTTACCCTCAGGAGTCGCTGCGCTGAACAACCAGCGCCTGTCACCGAACGTGAAATACTTATCTGTAACCCAACGCCGGCCTTTACGAGCATGCCGCCGTTTACACCACTGCCATATTGCCCGCCAGATATGGGTATCGACATAATGAAAGCTATCTTTGGCCACGATATGCCGATGATAGTTAGCCCATCCACGGATGACGGGGTTGAGCAGGTTAATCAGTTTCCATGCAGGAAGTGTCGGATTACCCTTAATTAATCTTCTGACTTTACTCAGGAAGTTTTTCAGATTCTTTTGGCTGGCTTGATTAGCATCCTGCCGTCGTATTTTCTGACGTTCTGCCCCAGAAAGTTGAAGCCTTCTTCAATATGCGTTATCGCTGTTTTCTCTTCAGACAGTGCAGGCCCCCCGTTGCTGCATGAACATAGCTATCAGGGTTTTCACCTCGTTCTCCAGTAACTCGCGGGAGATCCCTGAGCATATGAAGCCGTCGGCATAGCGCACATGGTTCACCTGATGTTTCTTCCCGTATTACCTGCTCTTCCTGAATGCGCGCATCAGTTCTCCCTCCAGCCCGTCGAGTGCCATACTGGCGAGGAGGGGAGAGATAATGCCTCCCTGCGGGGTGCCGCTTGCAGTGTGAAATAAGACGCCTTTTTCCATATATCCGGCTTTCAGCCATTTACTGAGGTTCCGCTTGTCCATTGGTATACTGGACAGCAGCCAGTCATGGCTGCTGTTGTCAAAACACCCTTTGATATCGCCTTCCAGAATCCATTTCGGGGATACTTTCTGACTCATCCGGTGAAATATGGACCCGAGGGCATCATGAGTGCTGCGCATAGGCCTGAAGCCATAGCTGTTCTTGTCAGTCGCTGTTTCTGCCACAGGCTCCAGAGCCAGCAACCACAGTGCCTGCATGGCTCTGTCCCTTATTGTCGGGATGCCCGGCGGCCGCATTTTGCCATTCGGTTTTGGGATGTATATGCGCCTGAGTGGCAGCGGTCTGTAACCCCGCGAACTCAGACTGACAGTCCCTTTCCATTTTTCATCTGGGGTGCTCCATGTCTTGCCATCCACGCCGGGTGTCCTTCTCCCGGTGTTTTCAGTCACACGCCTGACAGCAGCGGCTTTGCCGGAGAACGAACGCGTGAGAATGCGCAGAAGCTCCCTGACTCGACGCCATTGTGCATGGCAGGTTCGCCAGTCAATGGCGTGCCAGTCTGCCGGGTGGGATAACGTGGACACACTGATGTGTGTATTCATCTCGCAGAGATCCTGTTGAAATGTCACAGTATTCCATGCAGTTAAAGACCAGACGGAAGTCTGCCCGCTTTCACGTCGACGCATGCACCGCTTCGTATCCTGATGATTACCATCAGGCATTCGCATTTTCCGTCCTCCTCTGCCCGCACCGCCAACAGTGTTCCTCACGGTTCACCTGCCATCAGGCAGCGATACGGGTTTACCAGGTTCCGTTTAACATACAAAAGGTCAGGGCGGGTTCTGTCTATTCACCGGAGACTCAATGTCCATGTGCTCCGGGGGGACCAGTGGAGCAACCGAATCTCGTACCTTTTTGGTTCAGGCCTTTCAGCATCTTTGGCCTGTTGCCGATAACGGCGTTTTATCAACAGTTCACATGTGTTAACCCTTCGGACCAGCCTTGCAATCGAGCCGCATGATGCTTGCAGCAGGAGAGGCAACCTCGCGGGATCCTCCCTGGGCTGACGCCCTGATCTTGTTGTCCCGGAAGCTTCAGATCCCGCCGTTGCCAGCAACGCCTGTTCCGGTAGGCTACAGCGAATGGAATAGCTGGGTTTTATCAATGTAAAACAATATGTTAAACGACTTCCTGTCGCACGGCCCCCTCCGGCTTCCCGGCGCTGCTGGGTCGTCAAGCCCCACTGCGCTAACCGGCAAAGCCGGTAAGCTCCGTCGGACCGCGTGGCGTTCCGGGCCATCCGGCCAGGGTCTGATGGCGGATACCAAAAGCAAATTCACTGTAAACCAGATGCATATTTTGGTAGTTCAGAGGGAAACATAAAAGGATACGAACGGCAGCTAAGAGCGAACTGCGGACATTGTTAACATCGCGGTTTATTAATCAATGGGGAGCAGGTCAATAAACATCATGCATTTTGAGCACTTACATCATTTTTTGCTTTGATATACCCGACATAATATTGAGCATGAGACATTCAGATGCAGTCGCACACGCATGAAATACTGCATGATGAACTGCAGGGTTTTGACGTTTATAGGTATACCGACGTAACGTTTATGTTTTCAGGCGATCCTAACCGAAAAATTACGCTGTGCCTGGTCTTCTGCAAATCCAAAGATGAAGGGTATAGCGAGATTTTTGGGGGCGGTGAGGCCGTTCTTGAAGTGAGTGTGATCAGTTTTTACAATGTAGATACTGATGATTTACCCGAGATTGATATGTTTGACCGGCCTGACAATGCGCCAGTGCTGTGTCATCTGGAACGAGGTTACCTTTAAAGTACCCCTTGTTGACATCATTCTACGAATAGCAGAAACGAAGCTATCCAAATTTTGACGTACTCCCCAGCTGAACAAAATTTATGCTAGGCTAGTCAGAGATCATGCCACATCCAAGAACCTTAAGGTACATATTGAGGGGGGCTTGTTATGTTATACGAACGGAATACTGAGAAAATAAACACTAAAATCGATTACGCAGCTACCCGCAAAAGCAAGCAGGCTATGCTTCAGCGTTTCATGCAAGCCAAAAAGCTGGCTGAGCAGAGCGGCAAGGTAGTGACTAAGCCTATCTGATTGGTTGAGAAAAAAAGCTCCCTATGGGAGCTTTTTTTTTGCCATTTTTTAAGTATTCAGATGTTTGAAAAGGCATTTACCTGGAAATTGGCATTCGCCGCAACTCCCGTCCTTCGATTTCACCGCAACTTTCAGGCGCCAATTATGCATATGGGCTGTCCTTCTCCCCATTAATCAACTCTAAGTGCTGTTAACAACTTCCGCTTTTGGCACAGGCTGTGTGAAAACCACTGATCACTTTTTGGTCTGAGTAGCAGCTTTATATGATCAACCATTCTTGATAAACCCATGCGGAAACCGACTGTCATACTGATATTCCTGCCATAAGAGCAGTTTTGTCATGCCCTTGCGGCGCAGCTCCTGAGGGCAGAGTCCAAAGTCCGGCGGGCGTTTATTCTGCACTGGCCTGCGGCCCTGATAGAACCAGGCCTGAGGCTGGTTATACGTGAGTCCGTCGGGCAGCGGCCAGACGAGTTCGCTGGTGCGAAAGCGGGTAATCACTTCAGAGATAGTGGCGCAGCCTACGTTCAGGCAGGCGGCGATGCTGCGGTTAGACAGATGACAGTAAAACTTCTTTTATTTTACTCCTAAGCGTTCTTTGCTTTGTGATGGCCCAGGTCCTCACGGGAAGGTAAAGAGTGAGAATAGACGAACCATTGATTTACCAGCAGAAAGCGGGAGATTTCGGATTAAAGATTACGGATTACGGCATTCCGATCGCGCATTTCGGTAAATGCCGTTTATGATCGGATAAGAGCGAAATCCGTGATCGGTTTAAACCAAAAATCATAATCGGTTAAAACCGTAATCAGCGATCGGAATGGAGCGAAACGCGCACCGTCATCTCAGTAGGTTCAAAGCTGTTGTTGAACCGGGTTAACACGACCTTTCATCCTGTATTTATGGACGCCACGTTCATAATGAATTGTGAGGTGTTTCTGTCTGCTGCAGCCCCCTTCAGTAGCGGCGACTGCGGATGGCAGGGTAGATGATTACGTTTATTTACCAGGGGTTTTGTCCGTAGTAACGTCAATGGGAGCCCCAACGACTTTCATAAACTATTCTGTAGCGGTATTGCTGCTGTAAAACACATATCAATCTCCTGGTGCTATTCAGGCCTGGTATGGGTGTGTAATTTACTGCCTGAACCTGGTGGGGTATTAGCTGGTGCTGAGATCCGACGGAAGCATTTTCAGACTGCGCGGTTAGTCCGGGCCTGCTCGTCCTGACTTGCGGGGTCCATGAGATTGTCGTACCAGACTGTCGCACGGCATTGAAAATACAATCTGAACGAGTCAGGCAGGTTTCATTTTATGTAGAGAAGAAAATCCTGATCGGTTGTGGTAAGTTCTGACAAATTTTCTTTGCTGTTTGTTCAGCGAGTTATCGTACATTCAACAGCGCGTTAGCCCCGGTCAGACATTGTCCCGTCTGCAGTAAAGCAATTATTCTTCTGGACTACACTGGACAATTGGCCTGAGTTAACCGGAATTTGCAGTGCGGCCGCTTTTTAAATCAGACCGCAGAACTGCTGAGTTTCTGACAAACGTCGCTCATCAGAACCGGCCAGCTTGCTCATCGTTGCAAACTGTGTGGAAAATAATGCTGAAAGAGAAGAGGAGAAACCGCTATCACCATTTACATGCATTCTGCAGGGAGTTGAAATAATTATGAGCGCAACCATCATCAGTGCAAAGTTTGATGACAGAAGTATGTGGCTGACGCTAAGCGATGGACGCATGCTTGGCGTGCCGCTTCGCTTATTTCCCTCGCTTCAGCGCGCAGGACTTCAGGTTCTTTTAGGCTACGAACTGAGCCCTGACGGTATTCGCTGGACAGATTTAAATGAGTATTTGTCTCTTAAGAGATTACTTTCATCCGATCCTCTGACCGAGTCTTTATCCTGATGCCCCCTGACAGTCACTCACCCTGAATATGTGCTTAAAGCCCGCATTATGAGCGAAAGCAGCAGGATTAAAGCCGGAATACGGTGCGCCCTGCAAACTTCACACAGGGAATAAGGTGATATCTGGCTGACGCTTGTATAGGAAACAATTCAGTCATCGGTTTACACGCAATGCGCGATTAAACGGCATGGCGCGAGTATCCTGCCGTCAGACCTGGCGAATCGCCTGTCCGGCTTGATACCTTAGCGTAGAGCAGCTTACCGGGTACTTACCGTCCTGTCTGGTTTTCGACAGATTAATACTGCCTGGTTTAAAACCCTCAACATTCATTGCAAACGATTTAGTATTATGAAAAGTGAGAACCTGTTTTCATACGGTTACGGGATTTGAAACCCTGAGTTTCTGGCGCGGGCAGGGGGCTACGTCTGGCGGGTCGGGGACACGATGATAAAATTTACAGTTCAGAGGCGGTATCTCTGACGCGAGGGGGGTAAATGAACATGTCCCAGCCGTTAGGAAGAACCCTATTTATCAATGTGGATCCGGGGAAGGGGACGTTTCTGGTTCCCTTTACTTCTGCGTTGCCGGTTTACTGTCAAAATTAGCCGGGTTCGATCATCCGCGAGGGTAAGTTCTTCAGGTTGTACAGCGACAGGACAGACCGCTCGCCACTGACGGCGACAAAATGTCGTTATTACACATTCCGATGCTGCCTGCGGTTAACGAGTGGCACGCCAGTGTTTTCACCTTTTCCCGCAGCCAGCTTTTTAAGGGTTTCGTTTCATGCCGCATTTTCTTTAAAAAAGAAACTTTGCGGCCTGATCCCCTGTTTCATCCTCTATGGCGTTCAGCATGAGGAAGGAGTCCACGTCGAGCTGTGCTGCAGGCGAAGTCGTGCTCACGCTGACGTCGGGGATTTTCTTCCGGGCGCGGGTCCGGCAGGCCGCCGCCTTTATTTCCTCGTGATTCACGGGCCTGGCGGGTATACCTCATGTAATCTGTCGTACGCGTTCGCCTGCCGCATGTCACGGGTTGCTTCGGTGGTTGTCCGCTTAAAGGGTGGGCGAGCAGTCTGCGTTCATCAGGGGTGCCCGCGCAGGCTTGCGTTGCGGGCGTCGAGCACTCAGACCCACGCACGGCAGGGGATTTAACACAGCACAATGACATGCGCCGTCAGACCGTGCATGGAATTAGCCCTTATACTGACTCCGAACGCTGGACGGGATAGCTTGCTGCCAGCAAGTAAACATTCACTGTTTGCTGAAAACCCACACCGTAAGGAAAAGCAGCAAGATAATCTGACTGCAAAAGCGGTCAATCCGACTGCTTTGAAACTACACACCCATCTGCAGGTCTGAAATATCTGAGGCGCGGAGAGGGAGCGATGTAGCGGTCAGGCAAAAACCTGAACTCCGTGACCCGAAGCAGGACCGTTCTTTTACGTCTGCGTAATGACCCGAAAATGACGCTGTCGCAACGTGGTCAACGAATGAGGTTAACAGTGGAACCGGTTGATGAAACGTCATCTTAAATCAGGGGCATAAGTTAACACTTGCCGGAAACTCCCTCATAGCTGAAGTCCAGGATAAAACGCTGGTAATGAGGTTGATCAGGTAAAGACGTCAGTAGCTGCGTGTTCCATAAAAAATAATGCCGGGGAGAATTCATTGAATTTTTATATTGCTGTTCAGAACGGTGACCTGACGTCACTTAAAGGAAAAAGCATTGTTGTTGAGTTCAGTGACGGGAAAATACTCGAGCTGATGGAAAGTCCAGGCACTTTACCCCCGGCAATTCAGGACGGGATACATGTATGGTGTCAACGACGGGTAAAAAGTGATCCACTTACATCTCCACCGACGGTCTAATATTGATCCACCGTTTTACTCAGGATTAGCTTCAGCGATAACCCCGGCCTTTCTTTTCTGTTTAAGTCGATAGCTCTCTCCTTTTATCTGAACAACGTGTGAGTGGTGTAAGATCCGGTCCAGCATCGCCGATGTCAGTGCTGCATCTCCCGCGAACGTTTGATCCCACTGCCCGAACGGCAGGTTAGATGTCAGGATCATCGCACTCTTCTCGTAACGTTTGGCTATGACCTGGAAGAACAGTTTTGCTTCTTCCTGGCTGAACGGCAGATAGCCTATTTCATCGATGATGAGCAGCTTCGACGCCATCACGCCACGGTGAAGCGTTGTTTTGTAGCGGCCCTGGCGTTGCGCTGTAGACAACTGAAGCAGCAGATCCGCCGCTGTTGTGAAGCGTACCTTGATACCTGCACGTACTGCTTCGTAGCCCATGGCTGTCGCCAGGTGCGTTTTCCCCACACCAGATGGCCCCAGCAACACGATGTTTTCGTTGCGCTCGATGAAGCTGAGCGAACGCAGCGACTGGATTTGCTTCTGGGGTGCGCCGGTGGCGAAGGTGAAGTCATACTCTTCGAACGTTTTCACCGCCGGGAAGGCCGCCATTCGGGTGTACATCGCCTGTTTACGCTGATGGCGCGCCAGTTTTTCCTCATGAAGCAGATGCTCCAGGAAGTCCATATAGCTCCATTCCTGATCCACAGCCTGTTGTGACAGCGCGGGGGCAGCACTGATAAGACTGTCCAGTTGCAGCTGTTCGGCGAGAACCATCAGCCGTTGATGTTGCACCACCATCATGCAGCCCCTCTGCAGAACGTGTCATAGATGGACAGAGGATGATGCAGAGGCTGCCTGTCGAAGGTCACCAGGCTTTCATCGACCTGCACGTCATACTGTTTTTTCTCCAGCGGCAGGGCCAGCATGGACTGCTGTTCTTCGATCCAGCGATCGCAGGGGCGAGTCTGGATAGTTTCATGCTTCCGTTGGTTCGCTACATCGTGCAGCCAGCGCAGACCGTGGCGGTTGGCTGTTTCAACATCGACGGTGATCCCCATCGGGCGCAGGCGTGTCATTAACGGGATGTAGAAGCTGTTGCGGGTGTACTGCACCATCCGCTCCACTTTGCCTTTTGTCTGTGCCCTGAAAGGACGACACAGCCGTGGGGAGAAGCCCATCTCTTTGCCGAACTGCCAGAGAGATGGATGGAACCGGTGCTGGCCGGGCTGGTATGCGTCACGCTGCAGCACCACTGTTTTCATATTGTCGTACAGCACTTCCTGCGGCACACCGCCAAAGAAGCTGAACGCATTGCGGTGACAGGCTTCCAGCGTGTCGTAACGCATGTTGTCAGTGAACTCAATGTACAGCATTCGACTGTATCCCAGAACGGCAACGAACACGTGAAGCGGCGATTTGCTGTTACGCATGGTACCCCAGTCAACCTGCATCTGCCGTCCGGGCTCGGTTTCGAAGCGGATAACAGGCTCTTGTTCCTGAGGTGTGGCGAGTGAACGTATGAACTCTCTCAGGATGGTCATGCCACCACGATAGCCCTGCTCCATGATCTCGCGGGCGATAACCGTCGCCGGGATTTTATAAGGGTGAGCATCAGCGATTCGCTGGCGAACATAGTCCCGGTATTCATCCAGAAGTGAAGCGACGGCAGGACGTGGCGTGTATTTCGGCGGCTCAGACTACACCCGCAAATAACGCTTTACGGTGTTACGGGAGATACCCAGTTCCCTGGCGATCGCCCGACTGCTCATACCCTGCTTGTGCAGGATTTTAATTTCCATAACTGTCTCAAAAGTGACCATAAGCTCTCCCGAATCAGGAGAGCAGATTAACCCCTGGATCTGATTTCAGGCGTCGGATATGGATCACTTTCGCACCGTTAGTGACATCATTAGTGCCCGTCAATAATAGATGGGCACTATGGTCCACAGGTTGGACAAAAATAACCAGACGTCCTTGGTGGTGCGCTTACTTTGAAGAGGAGGTTGTCGTTGACGTTATGCTGTCGTGCGAGGGCGGCAACGCTGCCGTTTTCTTCAAGCGTTTTGATCGCCATGCGCACCAGCCGGAGCTTAAATTCGGGAGAGTAGTGCTGGCGTGTTAAGGATTTTGAGCCCGTCATCAGGTGTCCACCTAATTAAAATAAGTGGGCACCTAAATTACAGGGAGAGGAGAAATTAACCAGACGGTGCTGGCTGTACGCTTACTCTTAATCTCCCTTTTGCCGGGCCTGATGCCCGGCTCAATCGCCGATATCACACGCTGGTTAAACTTCATATGACACCCGCAGACCCGCTCAGCTGTGCTATTAAAGATGTCGCCAGCGCCCAGAAGACCACCTTTGCTACCACGCAGGCCGTCTGGCGATTC
>Ga0256896_1000156_pt1 | contig 23903 bp, 25 predicted proteins | sample MC6MC0669MT_FD_190205 | JGI IMG/M metagenome (GOLD analysis project Ga0256896, IMG submission 190205) | Metatranscriptome of enriched soil aggregate microbial communities from Iowa State University, Ames, United States - MC6-MC0669-MT... | ecosystem: Environmental > Terrestrial > Soil >... | reverse complement strand
CGCGGGAATAGCTCAGTTGGTAGAGCGCAACCTTGCCAAGGTTGAGGTCGCGAGTTCGAGTCTCGTTTCCCGCTCCAAATCCTGATTTGGCCCCCATGTGGGGTCTTTTCATGTCGAGGTGGTGTAATGCTTCGACGAAGCAAGTTTAAGGCCTGGTAGCAGAGTGGTTATGCAGCGGATTGCAAATCCGCGTACGCCGGTTCGATTCCGACCCAGGCCTCCAGTTAAAGCCCTGATCCGTCAGGGCTTTTTCTTTGCCTGGCGTTTACTCCAAGTGCCAGTGGAAGCTTGCCGTGCGTGGGTTTGTCCGCGGTTGCGGTGGGTCGGATTGCCTCTCGCAGACGCTGCCACCGGCTGCGTGCCGCCGCACTTGCTGCTTGCACGCAAGGCCACGCGTTCGTGCTGTAGCCCGCCTCCATTGCGTGTTGCCTGATGCAGGTTCGCGGATATCCGCGGTTACTTCCTGGCTGCGTCCTTGGCGGCGCTCAATGCTGCTTCCGCACGCAGGAAGGCAGTGTGGATGGGTTCCTTCCCCGAGGTTGTTGTCGTGCCAATCAGCAATGGACTGCCCAGCAGGCTGGACGCATCCGCTGCGGCTTTTTCCAGCATGGAAAGGGTGCCGGTGACGTCGTCGCCGTGCAGTACCGCAACGAACTCGCCACTGCCGGTAACCCGGTTGATGCTGTCGCCATGGTCGGCGGTCATGCATGCCTCCAATGTCTGGTCGAGTTGCTGGAGTTTCCGGTCCAGCACGCGCTCGCCCAGGCGTTCGGACAGTTCGGCAAGGTCCTGTATCTCGAGCAGGACGATGGTCCGCCGGTTGCCTGGTTCGTCCGTTGGCTGTGCTGGCGTGCCGTGATCGATGATGGCGGCAACTTCCTGCCGGCGTTGCCGGCTTCGGTTTTCCATCAGTGACATCGTCACGCGCGCAAGCGCCTTGAGGGCTTCCCGCTGTGCTGCGTCCAGGGCGCGTGGCGCCACGTCGATGACGCAGAGGCTGCCGATCGCTGCGCCTTGTTCGGTTACCAGTGGCATGCCTGCATAGAAGCGTGCGCCAAGGTCCTTGATCAGCGGGTTGTCGGCAAAGCGTGTGTCCGCTGCGAGGTCGTCGACTTCCATCAGTTGGGTTGGTTGCCGGATTGCATGGTCACACACGGCAAGGTTGCGCTCGGATTGGCGTCCTTCCACGCCGGACCTGGCCTTGAACCATTGCCGGTCGCGGTCGATGAGGCTTACCAGCGCCATCGGCGTCCCGCAGACGGCGGCCGCGACGGTGACGATGTCGTCGTACTCCGGTTCGGGCAGGCTGCCCACGATGTGGAGTGCGTCGAGTGCTCGTTGGCGTTGCCCTTCGTCCAGACTGCTTTCCGCCATTGTTGTCCTGCTCCTGGCTGATCCAAGCCTCAGCCTAAGCAGTGGCGGGAAAAAGGCAGGTGAATTCCGTGTTGCATGCGGCGGACTCGCGCGGTTGCCTGCGTTGAATGGATGAAGTGCCTGGTCCGCAAAAGGCCTGGGGTGCTTGGTGCGTGGTCCAAGCGGGGTTTGGGGCAATAAAAAACCCGCCATCACTGGCGGGTTTTTCTGGTGCCGGAACTCAGGCTTCCAGTGAGGCGAGGTCGCCTTTGCTTTCCAGCCAGCCCTTGCGGTCCGGGGCGCGTTTCTTGGCGAGCAGCATGTCCATCAGCGAATGGGTCTGTTCGCCATCGTCCACGGTCAGCTGCACCAGGCGGCGCGTATCCGGGTGGATGGTGGATTCGCGCAGCTGCGAGGGGTTCATCTCGCCCAGGCCCTTGAAGCGGGTGACGCTGACCTGGCCGCGGATCTTCTCGCGCTCGATCTTGTCCAGCAGCGAGCGCTTCTCTTCCTCGTCCAGCGCGTAGAACACCTGCTTGCCCACGTCGACGCGGAACAGTGGCGGCATCGCCACGAACACGTGGCCGGCATCCACCAACGACGGGAAGTGACGCAGGAACAGGGCGGTCAGCAAGGTGGCGATGTGAAGGCCGTCGGAGTCGGCGTCGGCCAGGATCACGATCTTGCCGTAACGCAGGCCGGACAGGTCGTCCTTGCCCGGGTCACAGCCGATGGCGATGGCGAGGTTATGCACTTCTTCCGACGCCAGCACGCTGCCCGAGGCGACTTCCCAGGTGTTCAGGATCTTGCCGCGCAGCGGCAGGATGGCCTGGAAGTCCTTGTCGCGGGCCTGCTTGGCGCTGCCGCCTGCGGAGTCACCTTCCACCAGGAACAGCTCGGTGCGCGACAGGTCCTGGCTGATGCAGTCGGCCAGCTTGCCGGGCAGGGCCGGGCCCTGGGTGACCTTCTTGCGGGTGACCAGCTTTTCGGTCTTCAGGCGGGCGCTGGCGCGCTCGATGGCAATCTGCGCGATCTTCTCGCCCAGCTCCACATTCTGGTTCAGCAGCAGGCTGAAGGCGTCATGCACTGCGCCTTCGACGAAGCCTGCGGCCTGGCGCGAGGACAGGCGTTCCTTGGTCTGGCCGCTGAACTGCGGATCGGTCATCTTCAGCGACAGCACGAAGGCAACCCGGTCCCAGACGTCTTCCGGGGCCAGTTTGACGCCGCGCGGCAGCAGGTTGCGGAAGTCGCAGAACTCGCGCAGCGCCTCGGTCAGGCCGGTGCGCAGGCCGTTGGCGTGGGTGCCGTGCTGGGCGGTGGGGATCAGGTTGACGTAGCTTTCCTGCACCAGCTCGCCTTCCGGCAGCCAGGCCACGGCCCAGTCAACGATCTCGGTTTCCTTCTTGACGCTGCCGGCGAACAGGTCGGCTGGCAGCATTTCGCGCTCGCCCAGCTCGGCCTTCAGGTAATCGCGCAGGCCGTCTTCGTAATACCAGGTGTCGACTTCGCCGGTGGCTTCGTCGGTCAGCTTGACGGTCAGGCCCGGGCACAGCACGGCCTTGGCGCGCAGCAGGTGGCGCAGTGCGCGCACATTGAACTTGGGCGTATCGAAGTACTTGGGGTCGGCCCAGAAGCGCAGACGGGTGCCGGTGTTCTTCTTGCCGACGCTGCCGACCACTTCCAGCGGGCTGGCACGGTCGCCATCGCGGAAGGTGATGCGGTGCTCGCTGCCGTCGCGGCGGATATGGATCTCCACCAACGTTGACAGGGCGTTGACCACCGACACGCCGACGCCGTGCAGGCCGCCAGAGAAGGTGTAGTTGCGGTTGTTGAACTTGCCGCCGGCATGCAGCCGGGTCAGGATCAGTTCCACACCGGGGATTTTTTCTTCCGGGTGGATGTCCACCGGCATGCCGCGGCCGTCATCGCTGACCTCGCAGCTGCCATCCTTGAACAGGGTGACTTCAACGGTGCGGGCATGGCCGGCCAAGGCTTCATCGACCGAGTTGTCGATGACTTCCTGCGCCAGATGGTTCGGGCGCGCGGTGTCGGTGTACATGCCAGGGCGGCGCTTGACCGGGTCAAGGCCAGAAAGAACTTCGATGTCGGCGGCGTTGTAACGGGCGTTCATGTATCTCGGGCAGGGCGCAAAGCGACGGGGGAGTGTGCGGTCTGGCGGGGATTTTTGCACGCAGGGCATTCAGGGGCCGGGCAGCTCTGTCCGGTTATCCTATGCCCGGTAAAACGTAAGTCCTGCCTTTCGGTCGGGACATGCAATGGAGGAATCGGATGAAAACGTCAAAATTGCTTGCACTGGCTGCGCTTGCCGCTTCGGTTGTGGCGGTTCCCTTGGTGATGGCGCAGGCCGCCGACAAGGGCAAGGCGGCCGAGACCCCGCAGAACGCACAGGTTGACCGTGCGCAGACCGAGGCCGAGCAGAAGGCCAAGCGCCGCGCGGCTGCTGCGGCACAGGACAAGGCCAAGGCTGACCAGCCGGCCCCGCGTGAAGAAGAGGAAGAGGAAGCCCGTCGCCGTCGCTGACGCGGTTTCCGCTGAGTTTCAAGGACGCCCCGGCGCAGGTCGGGGCGTCTTTTTTTTAATCCGCCGCATCCAGTGCTTGGGTGTTTTGGCGACAACCTTTAAACTATGGCTTTCCGGGAGGCAGTGAGCCGTGACCCCCCTTATTTTTGTTACCGGTGGTGTGGTGTCCTCGCTTGGCAAGGGCATTGCAGCCGCGTCCCTGGCCTCGATTCTCGAGGCGCGTGGCCTGAAGGTCACCATGATGAAGCTGGATCCGTACATCAACGTCGATCCAGGCACGATGAGCCCCTTCCAGCATGGTGAGGTCTATGTCACCGACGACGGTGCCGAGACCGACCTCGACCTGGGCCATTACGAGCGTTTCGTACACAACCGCCTGAGCCGCAAGAATTCGGTGACCACCGGGCGTATCTACGAGAACGTGATCCGCAAGGAGCGCCGTGGTGATTACCTGGGCGCGACCGTGCAGGTCATTCCGCATATCACCGACGAAATCCGTCGTTGCATCGACGAGGCCACCGAAGGCTTCGACGTGGCGCTGGTGGAAATCGGCGGTACCGTCGGCGACATTGAGTCGCTGCCGTTCCTGGAGGCCATCCGCCAGGTGCGCACCGAGCGTGGCCCGGAGAAGGCGCTGTTCATGCATCTCACCCTGGTGCCGTACATCGGTGCCGCCGGCGAGCTGAAGACCAAGCCAACCCAGCACTCGGTCAAGGAACTGCGCTCGATCGGCATCCAGCCGGACGTGCTGCTATGCCGTTCCGAGCAGGCGATTCCGGACTCGGAGCGCCGCAAGATATCCCTGTTCACCAACGTTTCCGAGCGCGCCGTGATCAGCGTGCCGGACGTGGAAGTGCTGTACCGCGTGCCGATGGGCCTGCATGCGCAGGGTCTGGACGAGATCGTGGTCAACCAGCTCAAGCTGGGCGACAAGGCTGGTCCGGCCGATCTGTCCGAGTGGGAGTCGGTGCTGGACGCCGCGCTGCACCCGCTGGACGAAGTGACCATTGCCGTGGTTGGCAAGTACGTCGACCATCAGGATGCTTACAAGTCGGTAGGCGAGGCACTCAAGCACGGCGGTCTGCGCCAGCGCACCAAGGTCAACCTGAAGTGGCTCGAAGCGCAGGAGCTGGAAGAAACCGGTCTGTCTGCGTTGGAAGGCGTGGACGGCATCCTGGTGCCGGGCGGCTTCGGTGATCGTGGCTTCGAGGGCAAGGTGCTGACCTCGCAATACGCCCGCGAGCAGAAGCTGCCGTACTTCGGTATCTGCTACGGCATGCAGGCGGCGGTGGTCGATTTCGCCCGCCACGTTGCCGGTCTGGAAGGCGCCAACAGCACCGAAAACGACCGCCAGTCGCCGAACCCGGTGATCGGCCTGATCACCGAATGGCGCACGGCTACCGGTGAAGTCGAGAAGCGTGACGAGAAGTCCGATCTGGGCGGCACCATGCGCCTTGGCCTGCAGGAGCAGCGCCTGAAGCCGGGCACCCTTGCCCGCGAGCTGTACGGCAAGGACGTGGTGGCCGAGCGTCACCGCCACCGTTACGAGTTCAACAACCGTTACCGCACCCAGTTGGAAGATGCGGGTCTGGTGATCGCCGGCAAGTCCATGGACGACACCCTGGTGGAAGTGGTTGAACTACCGCGCGACCAGCACCCGTGGTTCCTGGCCTGCCAGGCCCACCCGGAGTTCCTGTCCACCCCGCGTGGTGGCCACCCGCTGTTCATCGGTTTCATCCGCGCCGCGCGGGAGAAGAAGGCCGGTGGCAAGCTGCTGCAGGAAGCCCGCGCTTGACAAGGTAGTGCCGAGCCACGCTCGGCAAAGGCTTTCCCAGGGTAATCAGCAGGTAGTGCCGAGCCATGCTCGGCAGAGGCTTTACCGGTAATGCCCCATGCCGAGCATGGCTCGGCACGACAGGGGGGGCATCAAACAAGGCCCGCCCAGCGCGGGCCTTGTCCGTTTCAGCGGCCTGCGCCGCTTTCAGGCGAAAGCAACGACCGCGCCAGCCTACGCTTCGTTTAAACTCCCGGTTGGTTTTTGTGTTTCCCGTCGATAACAGACTCACCTGAACGAGCCTAGCCCCCAGACATGACCAATATCGCCAAGATCCACGCCCGTGAAATCCTCGACAGCCGTGGCAACCCCACGCTGGAAGCCGAAGTCACCCTGGCCGACGGCTCGTTCGGCCGCGCTGCCGTCCCGTCCGGCGCTTCGACCGGCACCAAGGAGGCCGTGGAACTGCGCGATGGCGACAAGACCCGTTACCTGGGCAAGGGCGTGCGCAACGCCGTTGGCAACATCAACGGTGCCATCGCCACCGCCCTGGCCGGCTTCAACGCGGAAGACCAGGAGGGCCTGGACCGCCGCCTGATCGACCTTGACGGCACCGAGAACAAGGGCCGCCTGGGCGCCAATGCGCTGCTCGGTGTTTCCATGGCCGCCGCCCACGCGGTCGCCGCTTCGAAGAAGCAGGCGCTGTGGCAGTACCTGGCCGCCAAGACCGGCGCCACCCCATCGCTGCCGGTGCCGATGATGAACATCATCAACGGTGGTGCGCACGCCGATAACAACGTCGACTTCCAGGAGTTCATGGTGTTGCCGGTCGGCTTCAGCTCGTTCAGCGAATCGCTGCGCGCTGGCACCGAAATCTTCCACGCGCTGAAGTCGGTGCTCAAGGGCCACGGCTTGAGCACGGCGGTCGGCGACGAAGGCGGCTTCGCGCCGGACTTCCGCAGCAACGTCGAGGCGCTGGACACCATTCTGGAAGCCATCGGCAAGGCTGGTTACACGGCCGGCGAGGACATCCTGCTGGGCCTGGACGTCGCTTCCAGCGAGTTCTACGAGAACGGCAAGTACAACCTGGTCGGCGAGAACAAGCGCCTGACCTCCGAGCAGTTCGTCGACTTCCTGGCTGACTGGAGCGCGCAGTACCCGATCATCAGCATCGAAGACGGCCTGGCCGAGAACGATTGGGCCGGTTGGAAGCTGCTGACCCAGCGCGTTGGCAACAAGGTGCAGCTGGTCGGCGACGATCTGTTCGTCACCAACCCGAAGATCTTCGCCGAAGGCATCGAGTCGGGTACCGCCAATGCCATCCTGATCAAGGTCAACCAGATCGGCACCCTGACCGAGACCCTGGAAGCCATTTCCATGGCCGACAAGGCCGGTTATGCGGCCATCGTCTCGCACCGCTCGGGCGAAACCGAAGACACCACCATCGCCGACATCGCCGTGGCCACCACCGCCACCCAGATCAAGACCGGCTCGCTGTGCCGCAGCGATCGCGTGGCCAAGTACAACCAGCTGCTGCGCATCGAGGAAGCCCTCGGCAGCGGCGCGCGCTATGCCGGTCGTGACGCGTTTGTCTCGCTCAAGCGCTGATCGTCATGCGTAATTGGCGCTGGCTGCTGCTGGTGCTGGCGGTACTGCTGGGATTGCTGCAGTACCGCTTCTGGTTTGGCCAGGGCAACTCGGGCGAAGTAATGATGCTCGAGGCGCAGGTGGCCAACCAGAAGCGTGACAACGACGGTCTGCAGCAGCGCAATGACTCCCTGGCCGCCGAAGTCCAGGACCTCAAGGATGGCGAGGCTGCCATCGAAGAGCGTGCGCGCAGCGAGCTGGGCATGATCAAGCCGGGCGAAAAATTCTATCGGGTTGTCGAAGACGCCCCGGTAGCTGCTCCCGTGGCGCCGGCACCTGCCGCAGCGCCAGCAGCAGGGCAGGGCAATCCGCAATCGCCGCCGGAGAACATTCCGTGATCGTGCAGACCTGGGCCGTGGTTCCCGCTGCCGGGCGCGGCACGCGTTTTGGCGGGTCGGTGCCCAAGCAGTATCTGCTGGCCGATGGCGAGCCCCTGCTTGCGCATGCCCTGCAGTCGTTGCTTGCCCATCCCGGCGTCGCCGGGGTGATGGTGGCGATTGCCGAGAACGATGCCGACTGGCCGGGTTGGACCTCGTTCGCCGACAAGCCGGTGCTGACCTGCGTGGGAGGAGAGACCCGTGCTGCGTCGGTATTGGCTGGGCTGCAGGCCTTGCCGGACAGTGTGCGCGCCGATGATTTCGTGCTGGTCCATGATGCGGCGCGGCCGAATCTGGACGCGGCTGACCTGAGTCGTCTGCTGGAAGTGGGGCGTGCCGATCCGGTCGGCGGCATTCTTGCCGCGCCGGTGCGTGACACGCTCAAGCGTGCTGGCGACGACGGTGGCATTGATCGCACCGAGCCGCGTGAGCGCCTGTGGCGCGCGCTGACCCCGCAGATGTTCCGCCGCCATCAGCTGACCCGTGCGTTGCTCGACGCCGCTGCCGCAGGCATTGATGTCACCGACGAGGCGATGGCGATGGAGCGGCAGGGTGTACGTCCGTTGTTGATCGAAGGCGCGGAAAGCAATTTCAAGGTCACCACCCCGGCCGATCTGGCCCGTTTCGAATTCGAGCTGTCGCGGCGCGGCAGCTGATCCCTTGCTGGCGCGTTGGCGTTGGCTCTGCCTAGAAGTACTGCCATGAACTCTTCCGTTTCCTTCCCTCCCATCCGTATCGGCCAAGGCTATGACGTGCATGCCTTCGGTGAGGGTGACCACATCATGCTGGCCGGCGTACGCGTGCCGCACAGTCGCGGCGTGCTCGCGCACAGCGACGGCGATGTGGCCCTGCATGCGCTGTGCGATGCCATGCTTGGTGCGCTGGCGCTGGGCGATATCGGCGTGCATTTCCCGCCCTCCGATGAGCGCTGGAAGGGCGCGGACAGCAGTCGTTTCGTCAGTCATTGCAATGAACTGCTGCGCGAGCGTGGCTGGCAGGTCGGCAATGTCGACATCACCGTGATCTGCGAGCGGCCCAAGGTGGGCCCGCATGCACTGGCAATGCGCGAGAAGGTAGCGCAGCTGCTGCAGATCGATCTGGATCGGGTCAGCATCAAGGCCACCACCAGTGAAAAGCTGGGATTCACCGGCCGCGAAGAAGGCATCGCCGCGCAAGCCGTGGCCCTGTTGGTGGGCGCATGATCGCGCTGCCGCTGGCCTTTGGTGAGCCGGTCCTGACTGCGGCCATCCGCAGCGTGCCGGAAGACTTCCAGGTTGATGAAATCCCCGCCTTTGAAGCGACCGGCGAGGGTGAGCATCTGTTGCTCGATATCCGCAAGCGCGGCGCCAATACCGTGGCGATTGCCAAGCAGTTGGCGCAATGGGCGGGCGTGCCGGAAATGGGCGTCAGCTATGCCGGGCAGAAAGATCGGCATGCGGTGACCACACAGCGCTTCAGCGTGCACCTGCCCAAGCGAGTGGCGCCGGATCTGGCGCTGCTGGAGTCGGATGAGCTGCATGTGCTCGCTTCGACCTGGCACAACCGCAAGTTGCAGCGCGGCGCATTGGCGGGCAACCGCTTCAAGCTGGTGCTGCGTGGCGTGCAAGGCGACAAGGCGGCCATCGAGGAGCGCCTGCAGATTGTCGCTGCGCGCGGCCTGCCGAACTGGTTTGGCGAACAGCGCTTTGGCCGTGATGGCGGCAACGTGCCGGCAGCGCTGCAGATGTTTGCTGGTCGTCGTGTGCGCAAGGACCAGCGTTCGATGCTGCTGTCCGCCGCGCGCTCTGCCTTGTTCAATCGCGTGCTCGCCGCGCGCGTTGAGGCGGGCAACTGGGACACCGCGCTGGAAGGTGAAGTGTGGATGCTGGACGGCAGCCGCTCGGTGTTCGGCCCTGAGCCGATGAGCGAGGTGCTGGCTGAGCGCCTGGCGCGATTCGATATTCATCCCAGTGCGCCGTTGTGGGGTGTTGGCGAGCTGCGCGCGACCGATGCCGCGCGCACCTTGGAAGACCAGGCCCTGGGCGATGAGCAGGCCTTGGCGTTGCGCGCCGGACTGGAACAGGCTGGGCTCAAGCAGGAGCGTCGCTCGCTGCGCCTCAAGCCCATGCTGATGCAGCACCAATGGCTGGCCGGCGACGTGCTTGAAGTGTCGTTCGCGCTGCCGCCGGGCTGCTACGCCACGGCGGTGCTGCACGAACTTGGTGAAGTCACCGACGCCAGTCGCAATGAAATTGCGAGCGCTCCTGCATCTGAAGCCGAAGCGTCGAGCGAAGACGCCGTCGTCGACTAAACGCTTGGCAAGTCGTAGCCCGGGTAAGCGCAGCGCACCCGGGAGGCGAGGTCCAGTGGTGCTTCACAGTCTCATGCGAACAATCCCGGTGGGCTGCGCTTACCCGGTTACAACTTGGTTCCAGTCGCCCATGCCGGTTGTTTCAGCGATTGGCCAACAGCACCAGAACGGCGCCGGTGCCACCCTGGGTGGGCGGTGCCGAATGAAACGCCAACACGTCGTTGCGCTGGCGCAGCATGCGATCGACAAGGTTCTTCAACACCGGCGCACCGCCATCCGATTGCAGGCCCTTGCCGTGGATGATGCGCACACAGCCATGCTCATGCGCGCGGGCTTCCAACAGGAACTGGCGTAGCAGGTTCTCTGCCTGCACGGCGGTGGCGCCGTGCAGGTCCAGTTCGTCCTGTACTGAATACTGGCCACGCTTGAGACGCTGGAACATGCGTGCAGGCAGGTTGTCGCGGCGGTAGCTGGCGGTATCCCCGGCTTCCAGCGGGGCTGTGGAGCGCAGCAGCCGGGCAAATTCGCCCAGCGCCTCGGATTCATCCTGTTCAGCCATGCGCGAACGCGGCCTGGGCGGCGGTTTGCGGGTGCCGGGCGTCGCCACCGGGCGCATCGGCGTCACTTCGCCGATGGCCGAGCGGAACAGTGCGGCGTCATCTTCGTCTTCTGGATGCGACATGTGCACAGCGTAACGTGCGTGGGTTCTCAGGCAAGCCCCGCGAAGCGGGGAGTGCTGCGGCGCATTCCGGTATCATGGCCGCTCAGGTCGGTCCGTCACGGTGATGTACTAACCGGAGGTTCCGGCGATTGCGGCGCTGAGTGGGAGCGTCGCGTGTTGATCCAGTAACCCAGGCCTTAAATGCGCGTACTTGTATCAAATGACGATGGTGTGGACGCCCCCGGCATCAAGATGTTGGCCGAGGAGCTTCGCAACGCCGGACACGAAGTCACCGTGGTGGCGCCGGACCGTGACCGCTCGGGTGCCTCCAACTCACTTACGCTGGATCAGCCGGTGCGTCTGCGCCGGATTGACCACTACACCTGTGCGGTGGCGGGTACGCCTACCGACTGCGTGCACCTTGCCCTGACCGGCATGCTCGAATTCGAGCCGGACATCGTGGTCTCCGGCATCAACAATGCGGCCAACCTCGGCGACGATGTGATTTATTCGGGCACGGTGTCGGCCGCGATGGAAGGGCGTCACCTTGGCCTGCCGTCGGTGGCGGTATCGCTGGTCACGCACAAGCATGAAGCCAAGAATTTCGTTACCGCCGCGCGCGCGGCGGTGGAGATCGTGTCCCGGCTCATCGCTGATCCGCTGCCTGCTGACACCATCCTCAACGTCAACGTTCCGGATCTGCCCTGGGACGAGATCCGGGGCTTCGAGGTCACCCGGCTGGGTAATCGGCATCGTGCCGAAGCCTGTGTTCCGGCAACCGACCCGCGCGGCAACACCGTGTACTGGATCGGCCCGGCCGGCAGCGAGCAGGACGCTGGCCCCGGCACCGACTTCCACGCCGTGCGTACCGGGCATGTCTCGATCACCCCGATCCAGGTGGACCTGACCCGCTATTCGGCGTTGGAAAAGGTTGCAAGCTGGGTGGGTGGCCTGACCGAAACCCTGGGGAAATCGGAATGACGGCGCGCATGCGCCTGCAGCCGGAGGCCGTTGGTATCGGCATGACCTCGCAGCGGGTGCGCGACCGGTTGGTCGAGCGGCTGCGTGAGGCAGGCATCGCCGACGAAGCCACGCTCAATGCCGTGCGCGTTGTTCCGCGCCATCTTTTCATCGACGAGGCGCTGGCCTCGCGCGCCTACGAAGACACCGCCTTGCCGATCGGCCATGGCCAGACCATTTCGCAACCCTGGGTTGTGGCGCGGATGACCGAAGCCGTGTTGACGGTAGCGCCGAAGAAAGTCCTGGAAGTCGGCACCGGCTCGGGTTACCAGGCGGCGATCCTCGGCGCGTTGGGGCTGGAAGTGTTTACCGTCGAGCGCATCGGTGACCTGCTGCGGCAGGCACGCAAGCGCTTCCGTCATCTGGGCATGAACATCCGCACCAAGCACGATGATGGCCGCATCGGCTGGCCCGAGCACGGTCCTTACGACGCGATCGTGGTGACGGCGGCGGCGCCTGCGTTGGTTGATGCATTGATCGACCAGCTTGCCGTCGGTGGACGGCTGGTCGCGCCGGTTGGCGGGGCCGGCGGACAGGTGCTGTTACAACTCACCCGACAGGCCGATGGCACCATTGTCCAGGATGACCTGGCGCCGGTGAGTTTCGTGCCGTTGCTGTCGGGCATGCTGGATTAATCAGGGATATTCCACGCGATGAAGATTTTCGGGCCGTTGTACGACCGTGCCATGGTGTGGGCCAGCCATGAACGGGCGCCAACCTACCTGACCGTGCTCAGCTTCATCGAGGCCATCATCTTCCCGGTGATGCCGGAGGTGATGCTGATGCCGATGTGCGTGGCGCAGCCACGCAAAGGCTGGTGGTTCGCCACCTTGAGCCTGGCTGGGTCAATGGTCGGTGCGTTGGTCGGGTACGCCTTGGGCCATTACGCTTTCGAGGCGTTGAAGCCGGTGTTCGAAATGCTGGGCATGCTGCCGTCGATCGAGGCGGGTATCGCAACCCTGCAGGCAAAGATGATTGAATCACCCTGGGCGGTGTTCACCTTCCTGGTACTGGGTGGCTTCATGCCCATTCCAATGAAGGTCTTCACATGGGCCTCGGGTATCGTTGGCGTGCCACTGCCGCAGTACATGCTGAGCATGCTGGTGGGGCGTGGCAAGCGTGTCTACGTGCTGGCTGCGGTCATCCGTTTTGGTGGTGCCCGTGCCGCGCAGGCATTGCGGCGTTGGATTGAACCGTTGGGCTGGATTGCCACTGTGCTGGTTGTGGGCCTGGTGGGTTGGTTGGTCTGGAGAGCGAAATTCGCATGAATGCAAAACTGCTGGGCAAGGGTATGGGCAAGGCAGCTGCCGTGCTGCTGGTGACGGTATTGGTTGGCTGCGGTACGGCGACGGTGGTGAAGCCTTCTGCTGGTGGCGCGTCGGGCGCTTCCGGTACGAGCACAACGCCGCGGACCTCGGTGCCGAAGCCTGGCCAGACCGCAGTGGTGCGGCGCGGTGACACGCTGTTCGCGCTCGCCCGCATCCACAACATCACACCGCGTGACCTGGCCGCCTGGAATGGTCTTGCCGAGCCTTACACGATCTATCCCGGTCAGTCGCTACGCCTGTATCCGGGCGGCAGCGCGTCCAGCACGCCGCGCCCGGCCACCGGCACTGCGGCAACCCGTCCGGTCGTCGTGACGCCCGCAGCACCTGCAACCGCCCCCGTCAGCAGTGGTATCGGTTGGCGCTGGCCGGCAGAGGGTGCGGTGGTTGGTCGTTTCGTCGCCGGCGAAGCCACCAAGCAGGGTGTGGACATCGCCGGCACCAGTGGCCAGGCGGTGCGTGCCGCAGGACCGGGTGTGGTCGTGTACTCGGGTGCTGGCCTGGTTGGTTACGGCGAACTCATCATCATCAAGCACAACGAACAGTGGTTGTCCGCTTACGGCCACAACCGCAAGCGGCTGGTCAATGAAGGCCAGAACGTCAAGGCGGGCGACCAGATCGCGGAGATGGGCCGCAGCGGCACTTCGCGCGACATGTTGCACTTCGAGATCCGCTACAACGGCAAGCCAGTGGATCCGCTGATCTACCTGCCCAGCCGCTGATGCAACGGCGGTACGGGCCGGCCTGCCGCATCGCGCGCCAGGCCGCAGCGCTGGTCAAGCACGGGCTGCGACCGGTGCTGTCACTTTGACCCATGCTTGGCTGGGAGGCGATAAAAATGCAGGCAGCGAAATACTGGTTCCAGGCGAAGTCGCATGGGTACGGGTGGAGCTGGCCGCTGACCTGGCAGGGTTGGTTGAGCTATGCGGTGGCCGCCGTGTTGCTGCTGCTCGGATTCGTCTTGGTTCCGCCGTGGTCCAACGCGGTTGCGTTTGCCGTGGTCAACGGGATCGTGGTGCTGGCACTGGTGGTGGTGTGCTGGTTGAAAGGGCAGCCAGCGCCGTCGCGTCGGCGGACATGAAAAAACCCGGCAATGCCGGGTTTTTTTGTGCCACGCCGGGTATCAGCCCTCAGTCGCTGCCATCCAGGATGAAGGCCATCACCACCCTGCGGTTTTCGCCGGCCAGCACGTTGTAGGTGCGGGCGGCGGAGGCATTGTTCATCACTTCGATGCCGATACCCCGGGTCAGGCTGGCAGCCATCACTGCTGCTGGCGGGAATACCTGCTTCTCGCCCGTTGCAAGGATGATCAGCTCCGGATTCTGTTCCAGCGCCACGGCCAGGTGTTCCGGGGTAAGTGCCGCAGCCGATGCCACCGGCCAGTCTTCAATCAGCTGGTTCGGGGCCAGTACGAAGCTGCGGGTCAGGATCTGGTCATTCACCGTCGCCTGGCGGCCATCGGCCGAGCGCAGGGAGTAGGTGTAATCCGGTAATTCACGGCTCAACAGCATTGCAGGTTCCTCGGCGATCAGCCGCGGGGCAGCACGATCTGGCGCTTTTCCTTGGCGGGACGGTACAGCACGGCAACGTGGCCGATGCGCTGCACGAGGGCGCCGCCGCTGGCTTCGACCAGCTCGCCGATGATGGCGTCGCGGGCATCACGATCTTCAGCGGCGATCTTCACCTTGATCAACTCATGGCGTTCCAGCACCTCGTCCAGCTCGGCCAGGAAGGCCGGGGTAACCCCCTTGCCACCGATCTGCAGCAGAGCTTTCAGATCGTGCGCTACGCCGCGCAGGAATCGGTTTTGGGCCGGGGTAATGACGATGGACATGCAGGATTACAGGTAATCAAGGGGGTTCAGGGTATCATGACCACCCCTGTAAGCCCCATTGCCGATGCCTTCCCGTAGCAAAAGCAGCCAGCGCTGGCTCAAAGAACACTTTTCCGACCCCTTCGTGAAAAAGGCCCAGAAGGAGGGCATGCGCTCGCGCGCGGCTTACAAGCTGGAGGAGCTGCTCGAGCGTGATCGGCTGCTGAAGCCGCACATGGTCGTGGTCGACCTGGGCGCTGCACCGGGTGGCTGGTCTCAGCAGGTGCGGAGACAGATCGGCGACACCGGCCGTGTGCTTGCCCTGGACATCCTGGAGATGCCGCCTTTGGCGGGCGTGGAGTTTCTTCACGGCGACTTCAGGGAAGAATCTGTCCTATCGCAGTTCGAGGCGATGCTCGGCAATCAGCCGGTGGACCTTGTGCTGTCGGATATGGCCCCCAATAAGAGTGGTATGGATGCGGTTGACCAGCCGCGGATGATGCACCTGGCAGAGTTGGCGATGGATTTTGCCGACAACCACCTCAAGCCGGGCGGGGCGTTCCTGATCAAGTTGTTCCAGGGCGTTGGCTTTGATGACTACGTGCGTGAGATGCGCCGTCGTTACGACAAGGTCGCCATTCGCAAGCCGGACGCTTCACGCAAGCGTTCACCTGAGGTTTATGCCTTGGGGCAGGGCAAGCGCACGCAGATCAAGTAAGCTCGAAACATACATAACGCGTCAGGAATTAGAGGGACATCGGAGCCGATGAGGATGAACGACTTGACCAAGAACCTCCTGCTTTGGGTGGTTGTCGCCGTCGTGCTGATGGTGGTGTTCCAGAGCTTCGCCCCCCGCGGCGGCGCGGTGACCGCTGGTGACGCACGCAACTACACCCAGTTCCTGCAGGAAGTGGACAGCGGCCGCATCAAGGCGGTCGAGTACACCGACAAGACCACGATGACCACCAACCATCTGCGCTTCAAGCGTTCCGATGGTTCGGAGGGTCAGCTGTTCGCGCCGGCCGACCCCAAGCTGCTGGACCAGCTGTATTCCAAGAATGTTGAAGTGGCACGCCAGGAGCCGGCCACCGGCCCAGGCTTCTGGGGGCTGGTACTGCAGTTCCTGCCGGTCCTGCTGCTGATTGGCTTCTGGATTTTCATGATGCGCCAGATGCAGGGCGGTGGCGGTGGTGCCAAGGGCGCGATGTCCTTCGGCAAGTCGCGCGCCAAGCTGCAGGGCGAGGACCAGATCAAGGTCACCTTCGCCGACGTCGCTGGTTGCGACGAAGCCAAGGAAGAGGTCGGCGAGCTGGTGGAATTCCTGCGCGATCCGACCAAGTTCACCAAGCTGGGCGGCAAGATCCCGCGCGGCGTGCTGATGGTCGGCCCACCGGGTACCGGCAAGACCTTGCTGGCCCGCGCGATCGCCGGTGAGGCCAAGGTGCCGTTCTTCGCGATCTCCGGTTCGGACTTCGTCGAAATGTTCGTCGGCGTTGGTGCAAGCCGCGTGCGCGATATGTTCGAGCAGGCCAAGAAGCACGCGCCGTGCATCATCTTCATCGACGAAATCGATGCCGTGGGCCGTCACCGCGGTTCGGGCATGGGCGGTGGCCATGATGAGCGTGAGCAGACCTTGAACCAGATGCTGGTCGAGATGGACGGCTTTGAAGGCGGCGAAGGCGTGATCGTCATCGCCGCCACCAACCGCCCCGACGTGCTGGACAAGGCGCTGCTGCGCCCGGGCCGTTTCGATCGCCAGGTCATGGTTGGCCTGCCGGACATCAAGGGCCGCGAGCAGATCCTGCGCGTGCACCTGCGCAAGGTGCCGGCCGCCGATGACGTGCGTCCGGAAGTGCTGGCACGCGGTACCCCGGGTTTCTCGGGTGCGGACCTCGCCAACCTGATCAATGAAGGCGCCCTGTTTGCGGCTCGTCGCAACAAGCAGGAAGTCGACATGAAGGACTTCGAGGACGCCAAGGACAAGATCTACATGGGTCCTGAGCGCCGCAGCATGGTCATGCGTGAGGAAGAGCGTCGTAATACCGCTTATCACGAGTCTGGCCATGCCGTTGTCGCCATGTCGCTGCCCAAGGCCGACCCGGTCCACAAGGTCACCATCATGCCGCGCGGTTGGGCCCTGGGCCTGACTTGGCAGCTGCCTGAGCATGACCACATCAGCAAGTACAAGGAGCGCATGCTCGAAGAGCTGGCGATCCTGTTCGGTGGCCGCATCGCCGAGGAGATTTTCGTTGGCGAAATGTCCACGGGCGCCTCCAACGACTTCGAGCGGGCTACCAAGCTGGCCCGTGCGATGGTCACCAAATACGGCATGTCCGATGTGTTGGGCACCATGGTCTACGCCGACGAAGAAGGCGGCTATGGCATGCACAGCAAGACCATTTCCGAGGCCACCCAGCAGAAGGTGGACGCGGAGATCCGTCGTATCCTCGATGAGCAGTACGCGGTTGCGTACCGGATCCTGGAAGAGAAGCGCGATGTGGTCGAGGCGATGACTGCCGCATTGCTTGAGTGGGAAACCATTGATGCCGAGCAGGTCAAGGATCTGATGGAGGGGCGCGAGCCCGCGCCGCCCGCAGGTTGGGTCGCCAAGATCCCGCCGAGCAGCGACAGCAACGATGGTGGCAAGGGCGGCGACGACCAGCGCCCGGTACCGCCGATCACTGATCCGGCCGGCCAGCACTGAGTCTGCTGGTCTGCAGTTGGATCCCGAAACGGGCCGGACATTCCGGCCCGTTTTCGTATGCGGCGGCGGTGGGCGAGAATAGGCAGGAAATCTGCAGCAGGTACCCACATGAACACCCAGAAGCCACCTCCGCTCAACATGCCTGAAATGGTGATCGCCACCGTTGCCGGCGTCGCCTTCGGGGTGAAGACAGACAATTACCTCACCGGCATTTTCGTTGGCGTGGTAATTGGCGTGGTGTTGAGCCTGATCGGTAACAAGATCCGCGCAAGGAGGAAACCCTGATGTTCGACATCGCCCCGGTTCTGGACTGTGCCGGCCGCCCGCTGCGGCTGGATCGTGTGCAGGTGATGGGCATCGTCAACGTCACACCGGATTCATTCTCCGATGGAGGGCAGCACGCAACCACCGCAGCAGCCATCGAACACGCGCTGGCGCTGCTGGAACAAGGCGCGGATCTGCTGGATATCGGTGGCGAGTCCACCCGACCTGGTGCCACGCCTGTATCGGTGCAGCAGGAGATCGATCGTGTGGTTCCGGTCATCGAGGCGCTGGCAGCGCGGGTATCGGTGCCGCTGAGCGTTGATACCTTCAAGCCCGAGGTGATGCGAGCAGCACTGGCGGCAGGCGCTGGCATGGTCAACGACGTGCAGGCGCTGCAGCAGCCGGGTGCGCTGGAGGTGGTTGCTGCCTCCAATGCGGCTGTGGTGCTGATGCATGCAGTTGGAGGGCCCTATGCTGCCGGTGACCCAGTGGCTTACGACGATATCGCCGGCGAGGTCCATCGCTTCCTGGCCGAGCGTGTGTTTGCGGCGGAGATGGCTGGCATCGAACGCAAGCGCCTGCTGGTCGATCCTGGCTATGGTTTCAACAAGGATACGGCCCAGAACATCGCACTGCTGGCGGCGCAGGAGCGCCTGTTGAGCATCAACCTGCCGTTGCTGGCGGGCTTCTCGCGCAAGCGCTGCATCGGAGATATAACCGGTCGCACGGCCGCTGCCGAGCGGCTGGCAGGCTCGCTGGCTGCGCACCTGGTTGCCGTGCAGCGCGGGGCGAAGATCGTCCGCGTACATGATGTCGCGGCTACGGTCGATGCCTTGAAAGTACTGGCGGCGGTTGACGCGGTGCCGGCCCCGCGCACCACCGCGCCGACCTTGCCGCGTTGGCCGGACGAGGACTGATGGCGATCGACCAGCGGCCGCTGGCCATCGCCCTGATGGGCCCCACCGCCTCGGGCAAGACCGCTGCGGCGATCGCCTTGGCCAAGGCATACGGTGGGGAAATCGTCAGCGTTGATTCGGCCCTGGTCTATCGGGGCCTTGATATCGGTGCGGCGAAGCCGGACGCAGCCGAGCAGGATGGTGTGCCGCATCACCTGCTGGACCTGCGTGATCCCTGGCAGACCTATTCGGCCGCGGAATTCGCCGTAGATGCCGGCGCCGCGGTGCAGGACATCGTTGCGCGCGGTGGGCTGCCCATCCTTGCCGGCGGCACCGGCCTGTATTTCCGGGCGCTGCTGCAGGGTTTGTCGGCGATGCCACCGGCCGATCCGGCAATGCGCGCCGTCATCAGCGCCGAGGCCGAAACGCTGGGGTGGGCGGCGTTGCACGCGGAGTTGGCCGGGGTGGACCCGGTCGCAGCCAGACGCATCCATGCCACCGATCCACAGCGCATCCAGCGGGCGCTGGAGGTTTACCGGCTTAGCGGCAAGCCGATCAGTTACTGGCAGGCGCAGCCGGGGACCCCACGGCTGCCGCTGCGGGTGTTGAAGCTGGTATTGGCGCCCGCTGATCGGGGCGTACTGCACCAACGTATCGAGCGTCGGTTCGAGCTGATGCTCGAGCGGGGCTTTCTGGACGAGGTGCGCAAGCTCAAGGCCTTGCCGCAGATGGCTGCTGTGCCGGTACCGCTGGACCTGCCGGCGATCCGGGCAGTGGGCTATCGTCAGGCGTGGCAGTTCCTGGAGGGGCAGGGCGGCTACGCGGAACTGCGCGACAAGGGTATTTTTGCCACCCGACAGTTGGCAAAGCGGCAGCTCACCTGGCTGCGGGGTGAGCTGGATGCGCGCTGGTTCGACCCTGCCAGCGAAATGTCGCGCCTGCAGGACGCCGTATCGCTGTTTCTGCAAAGGTAGCCGGCCGCTCGGCGGTGTAACATCAAGCTTCCGGCCTGGCAGGGGATGCCAGACCGCCGGCCCATAAGAACAAGAACAGAGGAGTAGATGATGTCCAAGGGGCAGTCTTTGCAGGATCCGTTTCTGAATGCGTTGCGCCGTGAGCGCGTGCCGGTTTCGGTCTACCTGGTAAATGGCATCAAATTGCAGGGCACGATCGAGTCGTTCGACCAGTTCGTGGTGCTCCTGCGCAATACCGTCAGCCAGATGGTCTACAAGCACGCCATTTCCACCGTGGTGCCGGCGCGCAACGTGCGCGTGGGGCCGGGTGGTGGCTATGTGCAATCGGGTGACGGAAGTCAGGCAGCTGATGACGATATCGACAACGAATAAGCAGGTGGCGGCGCATGTTTGACCGCTCTAAAAAGGGCGAACATGCGCTGTTGATCCAGCCGCATGTTGGCCGGTTGGAAGAAGATGTACTGGAGGAGTTCACCGATCTGGCGCGTTCGGCCGGGGCAACCATTGCCGCGGCCATCAGTGCGCGCATGGATCGGCCCAACCCCTCCACCTTGATCGGCAGTGGCAAGCTGGAAGAAGTGAAGGCCGCGGCCGATGCCACCGGCGCCGATCTGGTGCTGGTCAACCATCAACTCAGCCCGGTGCAGGAGCGCAACCTGGAGCGCTACCTGGAGCGGCGGGTCATCGATCGCACCGGCCTGATCCTGGACATCTTTGCCCAGCGTGCGCACAGCCACGAAGGCAAGCTGCAGGTTGAGCTGGCCCAGCTGCGGCATATGGCGACGCGGTTGGTCCGCGGCTGGACCCACCTTGAGCGCCAGCGCGGTGGTTCCATTGGTCTGCGCGGGCCGGGTGAAACCCAGCTGGAAACCGATCGGCGCCTGCTGCAGAAGCGGGTGGAGCAGTTGCAGAAGCGGCTGGAGAAGGTCGAGGTGCAGCGCACCCAGATGCGCCGTGCGCGCGTGCGCAGTGAGATGCCGCGCATCGCACTGGTTGGCTACACCAATGCCGGCAAGTCCACGCTGTTCAACGCCTTGACCGGCGCCGGCGCCTACGCGGCCGATCTGCTGTTCGCAACCCTGGACCCGACGGTGCGGCGCATCACACTGCCAGGCGGCAATGCGATGCTGGCTGACACCGTCGGTTTCGTGCGGAACCTGCCGCATGATCTGGTTGCTGCCTTCCGTTCCACGCTTTCCGAGGCGCGCGAGGCGGATTTCCTGCTGCATCTGGTCGATGCCGCCGATCCGCTGCGCGAGGAGCGCATCGCCCAGGTCGATGAAGTGTTGGAAGCCGTAGGTGCGGGCGATCTGCCACAGCTGCTGGTGTTCAACAAGATCGACCGCATCGAAGGTGCCGAAGTGCGCCACGACGCGCAGGATGGCGTGCCGGATGAATCCCGGCGTGAGCGGGTATGGGTATCCGCGCGTGATGGCCGCGGGCTGGAGCTGCTGCAATCGGTGCTGGGCAAGCGTTTGGGCCTTCAGCATGTCACCGGTCAGGTCCGCCTGCCGCCAGGTGCAGGCCGCCTGCGGGCTCGCCTGCACCAGTTGGAGGTCATCCGCAGTGAGCAGGCTGATGAAGAGGGTTGGCTGATCGAAGTGGATATCCCGATTGCCGAAGCCGAAAAGCTGGCAGCAAGCGATGATGGCGCGGTGATCCGGCCGCTGTTGCCGGAAAAACTGCCCGAGTGGTGATATCGGCGGTCAGTCGGTTCATCGCGGGATGAAAAGACAGCTGGCCCAGTGTCGGCTGCCTTGTTCGTGGCAACGTCTATTGTGCCTTGCAGGAACGGCGTAAGCCGCGCAGCAGGCACATCATCAGATGCTACAGCTGCAAGCTGCTCCAGCAATGCCAGCTTCGCCGCTCACGCTGCTCCCGCAGTTTCCATCGCTCCCACAGCAATGTAGTCCGGGTAAGCGCACAGCGTACCGGAGCTTTTTACGGACGGCGTCAGAGGCCTGCTGATCCCTGCCTTGCGGGTGTGCGTTGCCTGCCGGTTGTCTGCGGGAGCGGGGTGGGCCGCGAAGCAGGCAGGTCATCAGGTGGCACAACTCCCAACTACGTCAGCCGTATCGGCTTCGCGGCGGATGCCGTTCCGACAGTCTTCCCGGTCCTCGCAGCCGCCACCCATGGGGCGTGCCCTGACACGCAGGTCCCATCTGCGGTAAAACGTAAGGGTTCTCCATCCAGCCACCTTTACTGCAATGTCCAATCCAACCGACGCCGATCTCAATGCCTTGGCTGCCGCGCTCGGCGAGCGCCTGCAGCAGGCCTCGCTGCAGCTGGTAACCGCGGAAAGCTGCAGCGGCGGCTGGATCGCCAAGAGCATGACCGATATCGCCGGATCCTCGGCCTTCTTCGACTGCGGCATGGTGGTCTACAGCTATGAAGCCAAACAGCGCCTGCTCGGCGTCCGCGCGCAGACGTTGGAGCAGTTCGGTGCGGTCAGCCGAGAAACCGTGCTGGAAATGGTGGCCGGTGCGCTGATCAATTCCGGCGCAGGTGTGGCGGTGGCGGTGACCGGCATCGCCGGCCCCGGCGGCGGCAGCCCGGACAAGCCGGTCGGCAGTGTCTGGATAGGCTGGAAGCGGCGTGGTGGCTACGCGCGTGCGCAGTTGTTCCAGTTTGATGGCGACCGCGAGGCCGTACGCAGGCAGACCGTGGACGCCGCGCTGCGCGGCATTGGTCAGCATCTGTGACATGCTGGCCCTGGCACCAGGCGGGGTAGGCATTGATGTGGGAAACACTTGGCACTGTCCGTGATCTGGGTCGGCTGCAGGAAATCGCCGGCGTTCTGATCCGTTATGGCTTTGGCGACGTGGTTCGCCGCATCGGCCTGGCATCGGTGCTTGAACGTGCCGGTCGGCTGGTGCGCTGGAACGACAGCCAGCAGATGCTGCGGATGACTGCACCGGTGCGCGTGCGCAGCGCCATGCAGGAGTTGGGGCCGACCTTCGTCAAACTGGGCCAGGTTCTGGCCACCCGCGTGGATCTGTTGCCGCCGGAGTGGATTGCCGAGCTTTCCGAGTTGCAGAACGCAGTGCCGGCGTTGCCTTATGCCGCCATCCGCGAGCAGCTGGAGGCCGATCTCGGCGCGCCGCCATCGCAGGTTTTCGCATTTCTTGATGAATCGCCGATGGCTGCCGCATCGCTTGCACAGGCGCACCGCGCGCGGCTGCATGACGGGCGGGAGGTCGTGCTGAAGATCCGCCGGCCTGGCATCCGTGATGTGGTCGAGGCCGATCTGCGCCTGCTTGCGCGGCTGTCCGAGATCGTCGAGGCGCGCTTGCCGGACATGCGCCGTTATCGCCCCGCCGAAGTGGTGCAGCAGTTCACCGTTTCGTTGCGCAGCGAGATGGACTTCGCCGCCGAATGCCGCAACGCAGAGCGCATTGCGCGCAACTTCGACGGCCGCGAGGACATCCTGATTCCAGGCGTGCATTGGCAGTGGACCTGCGAAAGCCTCAACGTGCAGGACTTCGTTGACGGCATTCCGGGTCGCAGGTTGGATGCGGTCGACGAGGCCGGTCTTGATCGCGCCGCACTGGCACGCCGCGGCGCCGATATCGTGCTGAAGATGGTGTTGCAGGACGGCTATTTCCACGCCGATCCGCACCCGGGCAATATTTTCTACATGCGCGACGGCCGCATCGGCGTGATCGACTTTGGCATGGTCGGTGCCCTGTCCGAGGCGCGACGCTTCCAGATCGCGCAGTTGCTGCATGGTCTGGTCGAGCAGGAGCCGCAGGCAGTTGCCGACGTGCTGCTGGACTGGGCTGGTGGCGTGGAGGTGGATGAAGCGCGGTTGCAGCAGGACATCAGCCAGTTCGTCGATCAATACCGCGGTGTGCCACTGAAAGACCTGCGCATCGGCCTGATGCTTGGCGACATAACCCAGCTGCTGCGCAGCTACAGCCTGACCTTGCCGGCCGATCTGGCATTGATGATCAAGGCGTTCCTGACCCTGGAAGGCATGGGCCGGCAGCTGGATCCGGATTTCGACATGGCCAGCGCCGCGCGTCCCTTCCTGGAGCACGTGGTGATGCAGCGCTATGCGCCAAAGGCGCTGCTCAAGCGCGGTCGTCGCAGCCTGTTGGGGATGCTGGATCTCGCTGGCGAGTTGCCGCGTGACCTGCGCCGGCTGGTACAGGCCGCACGCCGGGGCCAGCTCAAGCTGAAGGTGGAAACCACTGCGCTGCAGGGTTTCGGCGACCAGGTCAATCGTGCCGCCAACCGCCTGGTGGTGGGGGTGATTACTGCG
>Ga0256896_1000072_pt1 | contig 36546 bp, 34 predicted proteins | sample MC6MC0669MT_FD_190205 | JGI IMG/M metagenome (GOLD analysis project Ga0256896, IMG submission 190205) | Metatranscriptome of enriched soil aggregate microbial communities from Iowa State University, Ames, United States - MC6-MC0669-MT... | ecosystem: Environmental > Terrestrial > Soil >... | reverse complement strand
ATCTAGTGAACGAGGAACAGTTCAACCGTTTTTGAACTGAGGCAAGATAAAGAAAAAGAGATTTTTGATTCTTTTGATCTTTCAAAAGAATAGTAAAACCAAAATGTTAGAATTATGGACAATGGAGATTGAAATCAGAAGAGATCTTTACTCTGTTAAAATGACAACCAAAACAGAAAATTATAATGATATGCAGCAATACAAAAAAGCAAAATATAAGAAGATAAATCTTACAGCTAAAAAACAATCACAACACACAAAAAGTTAGCCCTGTAAGTAGAGCCAAGCACATAACAGCTTCCAAACCATAATAGAGAATTTATATTAATAGTTAGTTTTAGTTGATTGAAGTAGTTAAAACCCGGGAGCGTTGTGTGCTGAAGCTCTTGTTAAAGTAAAATTTGTTCTTTGATTAAAATAGTGATTAGTAGAATAATTTGGAATAGTAAGACTTTTCTTTAACTTTTGTCTTGATACAAAAGTTACAAAAGATCAAGACTCTATTTTTTCAACGGTCAAATAAAGCCTTATTTCCTAAAAGAAATAAACTCGCTGCGCTCAGACAGCATTTCTTTTTACGGAAATTTCGCCTATTTGACACTCGCTGGAAAAATTAATGTCACTTTTAATCCAAGATTGCTAACAATAGGATTTTCATAGAAAACTGAATAGGACTATAAACCAGGCGGTATGAGGTTTTGATCGAGCGTCGAAACACTGCATGAAGCGCAAGCAGATCGGGGTGGGAAACACCGTTTCGATCTGGTAGCTTCAAAAGTGAATTTCGACCGAGTAAAAGATCGCCGCAAAAAAGACTTTTGGTACTTTTTGTCTATAAAAAGTACAAGAAAACCGAAATGATTCTACCAGGAATTAGTGAGATTAATTTAAGAAATAGTCCAGAAAATCAAGTGAAACAAAATTGACCATTAGAAACTAAGATCAAAAACATAAACCCAAAGCTTTTTTTTGGGCTATATGGAGAAGCCCCATTTAAGCTTTGGCTTTGTTGTATTCCGAAGCTGAAAGTGAAATAAAGATAGGATGTGATGCTGTGCTTCGATAAACTCAGCAACCACAAGTTTATTGACTGATAATGTTTTATAGGACGAAATTTACTAGCAAATAAAAAATAAACCTACAAGGTTTGTAAAACCTTGCAGGAGAGAAGACACAACTTGTATAATATAAAACCCCACTATTATGCCACAACAAAATTTTGAACTACTAAAAAAAGGCGACCCTGCAGCATTAGAAAAAATTCACGCCCAATACAACAGACGGATCTTTTGGATAGGCAGAAGGATAATAGATGACGATTATGAGGTGGAAAATCTGGTACAGGATACTTTTTTAAGATTATGGGAATGTCGTGATAAAATAGAAGATCCAATGCACATCTTGTTTTTCTTGCAATTTGTTATGAAAAGATCATGCTATTCGCACTATTCAAAACCAAGGAACAAGTTTTTTAGAACGGTAAATTCTTTGGAAAGCTATGAAAATTTTCAGCACTATTTGGCGGGCTACGATCCTGCCGATGCTGTTGAAAACCTAAACGATCAGGAATCGCAACAAAAATTGTTCGACCTGATAACCAACGTACTGCCGCTCATTAAGCCGGAAAGAAGGCACCTCATCAGCCTTTGTTTAAAGTATGGTTTCAGGTACAAGCAGATTGCGCAGGTAATGGGCAAGAATACGATGCAGACTGTAAACGAGGTAAATAGGGCGATTGAAGATATAAAAAAGATGGTTGATATAAGAAAAAGGAAAGAAAAGAAGTTTAAACCAGAATTGGAACATAAAGCAGTCAGCGAAAGGCAGTCACAGGTTTTTAAGCTGCGCTGTGAAAAGAAATTTTCATTTGCGGCCATTGCTGAACAACTCAACCTTTCCCAAAAGGAGGTGCATGAAGAATTTATGACAGCATATAAGTTTGCACAGCAACATCAGATACAGTCACAATAAATCAGGTATTATGAGTAAAGAAACAATGAAACTAACCCGTAAAATACAGATAAATATTGATCTGCCAACCGCAGAGCAACGTAAAGAGGTACGTACAAAACTATACCAGTGGCAGGACAGATGTTTTCGCGCATCAAACCTCCTCATGACCCATCTTTATATGCAGATAATGATGAAAGACTTGTTGTATCTTTCTGAAGGGGTAAAGTACAAGCTTGTCGATGAAAAGAAAGACAGCGAAGGTATTCTAAAATGTTCGCACAGCAATAGTACCTACAGGATGCTTAGTAACCGTTTTAAGGGTGAAATACCGTGCCACATACTCAATCATCTGAATCATGAACTAAGTTCCAGGTTTAAAAAGAACTATATGGACTATGTTAACGGAACCCGCTCTTTAGATAACTACAAACCAAATGCAGGCTTCCTTTTTGGAAGTGAAGATTTAAAACACCTGTATTATAACGAAGAACGGAAGCTGTATTGTTTCCGCTTGTTCCAAATTCCTTTCAGTGCTTATCTGGGGAGGGATTTTACCGACAAACACGTACTATTGAAAAAGGTTATAAACGGTGAGGTGAAACTTTGTACCTCGAAGATGAAGCTTGATAAAGGAAAAATCTTCTGGATGCCCGTTTTTGAAGTTCCTATAGAACCACATTGTCTGAAACCAGAGATTGTTGCAGAAGCTTCCTTGTCCTTAGAACATCCTATTTCTGTAAGGATTGGTAAAAAAAGTTTGAACATTGGCAACAAGGAAGAGTTTTTACACCGCAGGCTGGCGATACAGGCGGCATACAGCCGAACTAAGGCAGCAGTTGGCTATTGCAGGGGTGGTAACGGAAAGGAACGAAAATTAAAGGCACTGGAAAGGTTCAAAGGTATGGAAACTAATTATGTAGGCAACCGGTTGCATGAGTACAGCCGAAGGCTGATTGATTTCTGCGTAAAACACCAGGCGGCAACGTTGGTATTGCTGGATATGCAGCTAAATACTGAAATAGCGAAAGAAGAACAGTTTGTATTGCGTAATTGGAGTTATTATGAACTGATGACCAAGATAAAATATAAAGCCGAAAAGGCGGGTATTGAACTTATTACTACATAGTAAAAAATATTTTGAGGGTGCTTGTACACCCATAAGGTGAGGTTCTGGGCAAACACTCACTGAATGCAGTAAGCATATACAACTTAAAAACCCGGAATTTTTTTTCTTTTAAGGTACAAAAGCTATTTTAAGGTATTAGGAATAATTACCGTTTGATATAAAGCAAAATTATTTACAAGTTGCTTTTAAAACCTTGTTTGGTTCTTTTTTTTTAAAGCAAAGTACAAAAGTTCACTTAGCAATTACTGAATTTTTAGTACTTGGAAAAATATATAGAGGGTGCTTATACCCCATAAGGTGAGATTGTTGGTTAACACTCACTGAATGCGTAAGCATATATAGCAAAACCGAAAGATTTTTTTTACTAAGATATAAAAGATGTTTTTCTGGTACTAAGCATATTACTATTTGCAATGTAGTTAAATAATTTTAATTGTGCTTTAAGATCTTGACGCCGTTTTGTAAAAGTAAAATACAAAAATTTGTTCAAGAATTGCTTAAGTGAAGTTTTTAATAAAATATATTGAGGGTGCCTATACACCCGTAAGATGAGGTTGTTGGTACACGCTCACTGAATGCACTAAGCATATACAACTTTAAGATAGTTATTTGTTATTAAAAGGTGGATTGGTTATTCAGCTAAGTTGTCGAGATGGTAACCGTAGATCATAGAATTAATAACGCACGCGGTATTTTCGCCTTATTTGAAAAACCTTATCTTCCAGATCAAAATAGAAGTTAAGTACGCATTTCTTTTTTCTTAGCCACAATTTGGGCACATCATAGCTCCATGCACCTGAATTGTATATGGTATTTGCAGGCCCGTATTTGTTCTCCAGTTCTTTTTTACTAAAACCTATTTCCTTCTTCTGTTTAAGTATTTTGTTAAGTACTAAAGACCGGTACATTTTATTATTTTGCCAGACAAAGCTATCAACGTCCTTATAGGGGTATCCTATCAATAAAAGTAGTATTTTAATCATAAAAATTTTCTAAAATATTGTAAATTTAAGTTAAATTTCAATAACTTGTTATTTGTGTGTTAGAATACTATAATTATGCGTAATAATATAAAATTTGTAAATCTAGCAATGGTTTAAATACACCTTTGTAAGTATCCGTTTTAAATAGTTTTTAAAAGTTACTTGAAAAGTTGTACACAGCTGAATGTACCACATTAGGTCATCAGTGTAATTTTATACGCTTACTGATAAAAAAGTTTAATAAATTCTTTAATATATCTGAACCTGTGGTAAGAAAACAGGAAGTTGTTTCGGCACATTATCACTATTCCATCTCCCTTTTCCCTTTTCACCAAGTTATCACAACCTGTCCCAATAGCTGTCAGGATCAGCGGCACGGTATTGGATGCATATTATAATCATTAATTTGTAAAAGATAATTTCTATGATGGTGTACTTAAGAAAGTATAAACATGTTGTTGTTCTCATGCTCCTGCTTGCGGTAGGCGTATCGTGCGAAAAGCATACATCCGGTAACGGAAATCAGTTGATAAAGAACAATACGTTAGAGGTTAATTCCGATGATTTTAATACGTATCATGCTCCTAAAGATATCGATGAGGTACGGAAACTTTATACAGTGTGGGAACAGAAGGAACAGAACGGTATTTTTAAAAAGGAAACGTTTGATTACAACTGCCAGAATGAAAAGAACGGCAAAGTTACCTTTTTCTCTCATGAAGGTGACTTATGCATAATAGAGCATCGGTACAATGAGTATGATCACTTCTCGGCAATCGACCGCTATTATGTTATAGACGGAAAGCCGTATTTTATTTACAGTAGGGAAGCAGTGTGGTCTTTTGAAGCAGAAGGAAAAACAAAGGACAATGTAAAGGAATACAGGGGATATATCGTAAATGGTAAAGCCGTTGAATGTTTGGAAAAAAATTACATCTTAAGGTCACATTCCGATACTGATCCGGATACTGATGAGATTCCAAATACCATTGCTGATTGTAAAAATATACAACACCTTATTACCGAATTTGAAAGGCTTGTAAAATTTCAAAGCAGCAAAATTTTTAATTGCGATTGAAACCATTAAAGACTGTCCGAGCAGCTGATCATGCAACAATCAGCAAAACTTGTCCCGATAACTTTCGGGATCAGCAAATCATCAGATCAATATATCGTCACTTCATCAGATCACCGTACAGCAACTCGTTTTTCATATTCGTAAATTAAAATTGTAAGACATTTGTTAAACCGAAAAATTTTTGGAATCTCAAAAGCGAGGATACTAGGTAGATAGTATATAGAAAAGGCTACTTTAGCGCATGAATTGCATTTTCGGAAAAAACGTTAGAAAAAAGAAATTTATTCCAAATTTTTCAATTTAGTCAGGAAAAACGAAAAATTCAAAAAAGGGAAATCGCTATTTTAATAGTAAAAACAGTTAAATATAACAAATAAAAACAAATCACTCAAAATTGTACATTTGCAAAAAGCTGTTTATTTATGAATGACGAGTTGAATTTAGGTATCGATTATTTTAGTCAAAGTCCGTTTTATTCTGTAATTTCTTTCCATAAAGTTATTGACGCGTTGAAGGAAATCGCCAAGGAAACTGAAACGCCTTATCGTGCTATTTATGCGCAATCGTTGTTGGACGAAGTCGCTAAAGTGCCCGAATTGTATGAAGGAATCACGTCTAAAAAACTTATTTACGACAATTTGCCGTTGATACATAATTTGCTTGCCGATTTGTTTCCTACAGCTTTAACAGCCAATGAGATCAAGGCGGTGAGTTTGCCTTTTCAAAATTTCAACTTTAATTTTACACAGCGTTTTCAAAAAATAATCAGTGAAGCAGGTGAGGAGTTCGAAATTAATTTCCGCGATTTTAATAACGATCAATACTACATTTTCAGTTGCTGTTTGATTTTAAATAGTTGGTATGGCGAAAACTTTGATTTATCGCGACCAATGTTTTACGATATTCCAGATAAAAATGGTGTGATAAAGCATTACCGCATTACGTTTAATGGCGATTTTACGGAACTGATTCCTACCGAAAAAGCATTGAAAATTACGCAAGACGATATTAAAATGCTGAAACGCAGTTATAACGATATTACTGTTTGGAAAGAAAAATTTCCGATTCACAGTTGGATTTTGAAAGGCTTTGGAATTATTACTCTGACTGATGTTACCATTGAAAATACCATATCAAGCATAAAAACAAATCTGTTAAAACCTGGGCAGGAAGGTATCAGTATTACAGAAGGACAAGAAGTTTTTCGGTCAATATTTAAAGAGAAAAATATAGATTACGGTATTTTCTTTGTGAACGATCTTTCGTATGATTTTATAGAATTGCCTCTGATTGTCGATTTTAAAAGCGATTTCAAAGTTCCTGCAAATGCTTCAAAAGAACTTTTAAATGCAGCAAAAAAGTTTTTCAAACAGTTTAATAATTCGGTTGATTATTTCTGCGTAACCGATATTTTAGAATTGTATCATCACAAAGATTGGATTCCGTATTTAGATTATCTGCAAACTAAAAATATTCACAGTTTTATTCTGGCTCCTATTAGAAAAACCGATGCTTTTCAAGCATACATAGAAATTACAAGCAGTATTCCATTTGCTTTGCACACCGTTAACGCAAACAAGCTGAACGATGTAATGCCGCTGATTAACGATACGTTTATAAAATATCAGATCGATGTAAAAAATGAACTAGATGCGATTATTCAGCGAGAATATACCACATTCCACCCAAGCGTAAACTGGAAATTCGAAGAACAGGCAAAAAAACTATTATTTTGCCAAAACGCATAATACCGAAACGGTTTTAAAGGAAATTGAATTTGAAAATATTTTTCCGCTTTATGGCGAAACCGATATTCAATCGTCAACAAAATTCAGGAACAATGCTATGCTGACTGATTTGCGCAGGCAGTTAAAGGAAATTCTGAATGTGCTGGAATTTATCAAACCAAAAGAAGAAACCTTGTTGTTTCAACAACGCATAAATGAAATTATTTTCTTTCAAAATCAATTAAAAACGCATCAGTTTGTAGCCGAAGCGCAGATTCATCGATATATAATCGATACGATTCATCCGTTGTTTAAACAGTTAAGCGAAAAAGAAGAATATCAAACAATTATTAAAAAGTATAATGAGCAGTTAGATGAAAAACATCAACGTTTTTGGCATCAGCGTAAAAAATACGATTTAGCGATACAAACCGTTAACAAGCAGTTGACCGATGTTTTAGATACCGAGCAAATTGCAGTGCAAACCGTTTATCCACATTATTTTGAACGATTTAGAAGCGATGGCGTAGAACACAATTTGTTTATTGGCAACAGCATAACTCCGACTCAAATTTACGATTCTATGTATCTGTATAATTTACGTTTATGGCAACTTCAGGTTATGTCTAAAGTGGTGGTAATGCATCAAAATTTAAAGGAGAAGTTAAGTTTTGATATGGATTTAACCAGCTTAATTTTGGTCTACAACGAACCTATTTCGATTAAATTTAGAATGGATGAAAAGCGTTTTGATGTTGAAAGCAACGACGATATTCGCTTTGAATTAATGAAAAAACGTTTGGCAAAAGCAATGGTTAAAAATACCGACGAACGTTTGGTGCAAGCCAATAAAGTGACCATTGTTTATTTAAATGAAACCGATAAAAATGATTATTTGAATTATATCGATTTTTTAAAGGATCAAAATTATTTTACAGACGAAATAGAATACTTAACGGTTGAAGATTTGCAGGATATTACCGATTTAAAAGCTTTGCGCGTAACAATTAATACCGATTTTAACATCAATATTTTTAAAATATTTTCTTACACTGATTTTATCAATTATCTGACTAAATTCGTATAAATGCGATACAAAAAGCGGCTACCGAAATAATAATTCCGTACATAAAAACTGTGTACGAAATGCTTAACATTCTGTATTTTTTGTTCAAAACCAAACCTAAATAGTACAAATCTTTAATCAAGGTATCGTACAAATAATCGCGGTCTTTCATTAAATCGTTCATGGCATCGTTAAAATCACTTAAAGGAAGTTGATGAAAGTTCCCAAAAAACAAAATATTTACCTTGCGCTGTTCAATTTCTTTTTTAGTAACAGTGTTTGAACTCACTTTTGGTTTGGTAGCCAAAATGGTATAAACAATTGTTATAACACTGAAAATAAGTAATATAAAAGTCGGAATAATTAAATGCGCATTACTCGGACTATCTAATTTAGGGATAATTGCTGTTAACGAAATTGATATAAGAATTGAATTTACCGAGAGTAAAATATTGGCTTTGCTGTCTGCAATGGCACTTAATTGGGTATGATTGTTTAAAGTTGTACGAAAAAGCGTATCGATTCCTCTTTCAGGGCGATCCAATTTCTCCAATTTTTTCTCTTTTAGTTCTTTATTTTTTCCTTTTTTGTTCAGCTTTAATTTCTCTAAATTTTCGCGAAGTTTAAAAATATTTTTCTCCTTTTTTGGCTGCCAGTATGTTTTGGCATAATCGGTAAAATAATATTGATTTTTAGTTAAAACAGTCAAATTTTCTGTGCACCAGTCAATATCTGTCAGCTGTTTGGTACACGTTGTTTCAATTTCATTCTTCAATAATTCGCCAAGCTCACTATAATTATCTAACGTAAAATGATAAAAATCGGCATCCTTCATGCACATCTCCAATAAATTCGTTGGGAAATGTGAACATTTTGTTGCTAAAATCAAACTACAAACCTGATCAATATTTACATTTTCAGAAATATTTTCCTTAATGAAATCTTTAAAAATTTCGCAGCTTCTCTCTTCATGATTTTCAGGACCATTTATATAACCAGCATCGTGAAACCACGCTGCAAGCCTTAAATGCGTAGCATTTGGCTCTAAAATATGTTCGCCATTTATCAGTTCATTTATCGCAGTTACCACCCGCAAAGTATGTAAATAATCGTGATAGATATATTCAGAAGATAGTTTATCTTTGAAAAGGTTGAAAATATATGCTTCGGCTTTTAATAAAAGTTCCATTGATGAATTTTTTACAAATTAAAATTATGAAATTTAACTTACATATTGCAAAGATTTCTGTTTTTGCTTTTGCCATTTCTTTGTTAAATGCCTGCGCATCTTTTCATGAACAAGTTGGTAAGGATTTTTCTCGCGATATGATTACTAACGAAGGTAAGGGTAAATTATTGCATGAAATTGTTGTTGTGGGCGATGCCGGAAATGCAAACGAACCGCAGGGAAAACAATTATTACAAACAGTTGAAGGTTATTTAAAACAGAACGATAACAATAAAACCTTGCTTTTTATAGGCGATAATATTTATCCGTTGGGAATGCCGAAAGTGGGCGATAAAGACCGATTGTTAGCCGAAGAAAAACTGAATGCACAGATAAATTTGGCACAATCTGTAAACGGAAAAACTATTTTTTTGGCAGGAAATCATGATTGGTATCATGGTTTAGATGGTTTAATGGATCAGAAAGAATATGTTGAAAGTAAGTTAGGGAAGAAGTCATTTCTGCCTAAAAAACACGATGCAATTGATGTGGTTGAGGTAAATGATAAATTGTCGATTATAACGATTGATAGCGAGTGGTTCATTCAAAATTGGGATAAATATCCGAATATAAACGAAGAAAGTGCCATTAAAACCCGTGAAGATTTTTTTGAGGAATTTCGCAGTCTAATCAACAAAAATCAAAATAAAGTAACAGTTGTTGCTATTCACCATCCCATGATTACGAACGGCAATCACGGTGGATATTTTTCTGCAAGAAATCATCTTTTTCCTTATAAAAAAGTGCCGTTGCCTGTTTTAGGAAGCGTGGCGAATTATTTGCGAAAAACATCAGGTGCAAGTCCGGCTGATATGCAGCATACTTATTACCGTATGATGATTGATCGATTAAAAACGCTTACAAAAGATAAAGAACAGGTTGTTTTTGTTTCTGGTCACGAGCATAATTTGCAGTATATTGAAAACGATGGTATTAAACAATTAATCAGCGGAGCAGGATCAAAAACCGAAGAAACCAGAAGCGTGCAACCTACAAGTTATACAATTGGCAGCTTGGGATTTGCAACGTTAAAGGTTTATGAAGACAATCATGTGGATGTTTTTATTCATAAAATGACGGAATCCGGCGAAGAAATTGTTTTCAAGAAAACCATTATGTGTCCTGATGATTACAGCGGAAACTATCCAGAAGTTACCAAAACAACCACCATGGCATCGGTTTATCCGCCAGAAGAAACAAAAAAATCAAAAACGTACCGTTATTTATTCGGCAACCATTACCGCAGTATTTATGGCACAAAAGTGAATTCGCCTGTAGCAAATTTAGAAAGCTTGTATGGTGGTTTAAAACCAATTATTTCGGGTGGTGGTAATCAGTCATTGTCATTGTGGTTAGAAGATAAAGACGGAAAACAATATGTAATGCGTGGCTTGCGTAAAAGTTCAAAACAGTTTTTGCAATCGGCAATTTTTAAAGATACTTACATTCAAGATAAGTTGGAAGATACCTTTGTGCTGACGTTTATCGACGATTATTACACAACATCACATCCCTACACAGCATTTATTTTGGGGCAGTTGTCTGATGCTGTTGATCTGTATCATACCAACCCGAAACTTTTTTACGTTCCCAAACAAAATGCTCTAGGCAAGTACAATGCAACGTACGGAAACGAATTGTATATGATCGAAGAGCGTCCGCATAAATCACAGGCAAATATTTCTTCGTTAGGAAAAGGTGACGACATCATCAGTACGCAAGATTTATTGGTGAATTTAGAAAAAGACGAAAAATATAAGGTTGATGAGAAAATGTATCTGCGTGCCCGAATTTTCGATTTTTTAATTGGAGATTGGGACAGACATTCTGATCAATGGCGTTGGGTTGAAAAGAAAGTAGGTAAGGAAGTTATTTATCAGCCGATACCAAGAGATCGCGATCAGGCTTTTGCAAAAATCGACGGAAAATTACTGATGCTTGCAAATAAGCTAAATCCGTTGCGACACATGCAGAATTTTAAAGGGAATTATGGAAAACCACGCTGGATAACAAAATCGGCATTTCCGTTAGATAAAGTTTTTCTTCAAAACACAACTTTGCAAGATTGGAAGAATGCGGCAGATGATGTTGTAAATGGTTTAAACGATCAGGTTATTGAAGATGCTTTTAACAGTCTCCCAAAAGAAATCCGCAACCAGTACAGCGATGATATTATCGAAATTCTAAAAGAACGCAGATCTAAACTAGTCGATTTTTCAGGCAAATATTACAAAGAACTATTCAAATACGGCATCGTTGTAGGAACCAATAAAAAAGATACGTTCGTTGTAAATACGTCGAAAAATGAAGTTATTGTAAATCATTACCGCAATAAAAATTCGGGCGATACGTTAATGGCAACATACAAGTATCTGCCAAAAACAACCAAAGAAATCTGGATTTATGGTTTAGATGATGATGATAATATTAAAGTGAATGGCGAAAAATCATCAATTCGTTTAAAATTAATAGGAGGGAAGAATAATGATGTTTATAATGTGGCATCAAAAACAAGCACGAAAATTTTCGATTACGCATCGAAACCGGTAACTATCGAGGAAAAAGGAAAAGCAAGCATTGTTTTGCGCGATCAATATAATTTAAACCAGTACGATTACCGCAAAGCGCCTTTAAATGTATTGGCTATTTTGCCCGATGCTGGTTATAATCGCGACAATGGTGTAATGTTGGGCTTGAACGGAACATACACCATGAAGAAGTTCAACCAAAATCCGTATTCGCAAAAGCATCAGCTGCGAGTAAAGTTCAATTTTGCAACCTCGGGGATTTTTGCAGCCTATAAAGGTAGTTTTAAAGATTATTCGAACACCGGATATTGGAATGTGGAAGCCTTGGCGACTTCATCAAACTTTACAAGAAACTTTTTTGGGGTTGATAATTTGGCAACGTACGATAAAAGTGCTTTTAGAGATAATTATTACCGCGTTAGAACGGCGCAAATTGAATTAAAACCGGCGTATGAGTGGAAGGGTAGAAACGGAAGTTCGTTTTTGATTGGCGCAACGTATGAATCTACAAAAATTGAAAAAACAAATAACCGATTGATTGACGAGCAGTTGTTTACGCAGTTAAATGATTCTTATGATAAGACCGATTTTGTTGGTGCCCGATTGAAATATCAGTTTGAGAATTACGATAATACGCAAGAACCAACGGTTGGTTTAGGATTTATGCTTTTGTTTGGAAATCGTTTTTTTGTTGATGATCTTAATAAAACGCATCAATATTTAAATTCTAAATTGAATTTTGTGGTGCCGATTTCGAATGATAAAAAGCTAACATGGTCATCAACTTATTTATTAGAAAAGATTTTTGGCGACGATTATCATTTTTATCAGGCTGCCACATTAGGTGCAAACAATGGCTTGCGTGGTTACCGTCAACAGCGTTTTATGGGCGATACATCGTTTGTAACAAGTCAGGATATTCGATATAAAATGAAACACATTACCAATGGAGTGTTGCCTTTAAGTTATGGTTTTTATGCAGGATATGATGTTGGTAAAGTTTGGAATAAATGGGATCCGAATAATCAGTGGTATCACAGTTATGGTGGTGGTTTATGGTTAAATGCGTTGGATTCGTTTACAGCTTACGGCGGTATTTTTACAAGTAAAGAAAATAGTTTGGTAAGTTTTGGTGTTGGGTTTACTTTTTAGTTTAAATCCAACACAAAAACTTTTCCGCCTTTTTTACCTTTTTCGCTTTCATCTGCCATAAAAAGTTCTTTATCGTTCTTAAAAGTAATGGCTTCTTTCTGCGAATTATGACCTAATTCTTTAATCGTAATATTTTCTTGTTTAAAAGAATCATCATTCACAAACGGAATTAACAGCACTTTATCGTGCGTTAGCAAAGCAATCTGGTTACCGTTTTTATTAAGTGCTGCACCGGTAATTGCACAACTTTTGTACTGATCACAAGTTTGTAAGGTTGCAATTTTTTCTGCTTTAAAATTTCCGTTTTTGTTAGGTACTTTGTAAACATAAAAAGTTCCATCAAAACCTTTAGATCTGTTTTTTGTAAACAAGTAAAAAGCATCATTTGTAGCTACAAAAGCTTCACAATCGTACAATAAATTGCTTTTTTTAGGCGGAAAATCAGTTTGATCTTCGTAATAAAAAGTAGTTTCCTGCGATGTATTAATTGAATTAGAAGTTAAATCAGATCCATCAATTTTTAAAATGCGCAGGTCTTTACGTTTATTATCGTTATTTCCAAAGTTGCCAATATAAATGTTTCCGTTAGTATCTTGCGATAAATCTTCCCAATCTGTATTTTCCTGATTATTCACAGTAACCGTATTTTCAAAAGTACCATCAACCGAATAAACATATAATTCTGAGGGATTTCCTTTATCCTGCAACATCCATAATTTCTGTGTTGGTGTGTGAAAAATCATTCCCGAAACTTCAGTATGCTTTTTATCTAAAGTAAAAACTTCTTTAAAATTATTTTCCTGCGATTTTGTAGAACACGCATATAATAAGGAAAAACTAAAAAAGACAATATATTTTTTCATTTCGGAATTTTCAAGTAAAAATACAAAAAAGACCTTCTTAAATGAAGGTCTTTGAATTAAGATTAAATTAAATCGATAACCTGCTATTTAACAAAATTTTCTCGGTTATTTTTGTTGTTTCTCAAGATTATACTTTTTGTTTTTTCATCTTTTGATTTATAAGTATTATTTAAAACCAACGTGAAAGGTAACATTTTTAAATTGTCAGTTCCAAAAGTATATGTTTCTACTTTACCATTATTCAAAACGGTAAGTTCTAAATATTCCAAGTTGTTTTTGTAGAATTTTTCGTTAGAAAAAGCTATATCTATACCATAATTTTCACTGGCAGTTTTCTCAATTTCACGTAAATCAATAGATGAACTGTTTCCAGAAATATTATAATGAATATTTGAACCACTTGGATAGCCTATTACAGCATAAGTATACGTTCTTCCTTGATATGAATCTTTTGTTGAAGACTCTGCTTTAACAGCTTTAGTTCTTGTTTCTTGCGCACTTGCAAATAATCCGGTTAACCCAATAACACAACAAATAAGTTTCTTCATTTTTTATGTTTTTAGGATATAACGAACATTTTAAAAATTTAGTGTGTTTGTTTAAAAAACAAAATATGTAATTTTGATAAAAAAGAACATGCACAAATTACTTATACTTTTTCTACTATTTACCAATTTAGTTTTTTCTCAAAATAATAAAAAAGAGGTTCTTGAATATCAGAAAGAACTGAACGAATCATATTTTAATCCAGAGAAAACTCCTTTAAAAGAGGATGAGTTGAAAGATTTCAAGGGATTGAATTTCTATCCTTACAATGAAAAATTTGTAGTAAAAGCTACTTTGGAACGATTAGAAAATCAGCCGGTTTTTAAAATGCCGACTTCAGGTAAAAATCAACCTGATTATAAGCGTTACGGAATTCTACATTTTACAATCGATAATAAAAAATTTCAGTTGGAAGTTTATCAAAACATCGATCTAATAAAAATGAAAGGTTATAAAAAGCATTTATTTTTACCTTTTATCGATGAAACCAGCGGAAACGAAACCTACGGAGCCGGGCGTTATCTGGATATTGAAATTCCTGAAGGAAACGAAATGGTGCTGGATTTTAACAAAGCGTATCATCCGTATTGTGCATATACTTTAGGATATTCGTGCCCGATAACGCCCGATGTTAATTTTCTGAAAACTGAAATTTTAGCTGGTGTAAAATTCTAGATCATGCATTACAACATTCATACACATCATTTTTCGAACAACAGCGAAATTGTAGAGTTGGTCAATCAATATCCAAACGAAATAAATACAGAATTACCGAATTTTACGGTCGGCATTCATCCTTGGTACTTGAACGAAAATACTTTTTTAGATGATTTAACTGCGATTGAAAATACAATTCAACATCCAAATTTTAAAGCGGTAGGCGAGTGTGGTTTGGACAAACGGATAGAAACTTCGATAGAAATTCAAAAAAAAATACTCATTCCGCAATTACTTTTAGCCGAAAAATATAAAAAACCGGTAATTTTGCACTGCGTTGCTGCATATCAGGAAATCATTGAAATCAGGAAAGAACTAAAGTTAACCATTCCAATGGTTATTCACGGATTTTCAAAGAATAGCCAGGTTGCAGAAAGTTTGATTAAAAACGGATTTTATCTATCGTTTGGGAAATATCTGTTGCAGAATCCCGAGCTGGAAAATGTACTGAAAACGATTCCGTTGAATCAGTTTTTTTTTAGAAACCGATATGATTGATCAAACGATTTTTGAAGTTTACAGCAAAGCAGAACGTGTTCTAAATATAAATTTAGAACCTATAATTGAAGAAAATTATAACCGAGTTTTTAACCAGTAAAAGGGAATCGATTTTTCGATCGAAGAAGTTTTACACAATTTAGTATTTAATGGCTGTTTGGCAGGAAAGAGCAGAATTATTATTTAAACCAGAAGGAATTGAAGTTTTAAAGAAAGCAAATGTTTTAATTGTAGGATTAGGCGGTGTAGGATCATTTGCAGCAGAATTTATTGTGCGTGCAGGCGTTGGAAACCTTACCATTGTTGACGGTGATACGGTTGATGTTACCAATGTTAACAGACAATTACCCGCATTGCATTCAACCGTTGGGCAACCAAAAGTAGATATAGTAGGCGACCGATTGATGGATATAAATCCGGAATTGAATTTAACGCGTATTCAGGAATTTTTATCGCCCGAACGTGCCTTTGAAATTGTAACTAAAGATTTTGATTACGTTTTAGACTGTATTGACAGTATTACGCCAAAACTAAACTTAATAGTTGCAGCAAAAAAAAAGCCAAAGTAAAAGTAATTTCTAACATGGGTGCAGGTGGTAAAATGGTTGCCGGTAAAGTTGTTGTGAAAGATATTAGTAAAACCGATGTTTGCCCGCTTGCAAAAGTAATCAGAAGACGCTTGCGAAAAATGGGAGTAAATAAGGGAGTTAAAGCAGTATTTTCGTTAGAAAAACCAGACGAAAGCAGTTTAAAAATGACCGATGGATCTAACTATAAAAGATCATTTTTTGGAACAAACAGTTGGATGCCCGGCTTATTCGGGCTTCACAGTGCAGAAACCGTGATTAGACATTTGTTGAAGAATTAAAAAAACGACCTTGAATTTTCAAGGTCGTTTTTGTTTTATTTAATTTGAGCTTTTTTCAACTCAAGCTCTTGTTTGTTTACTTTTAGCTTTAATTCGGAAATTTTAGTTTCCATCTTTACTAACTTCGATTTCTCTTTAATTTCTTTTTCAAAATCCATTTTGTTTTTAAGTTTTTTACGCTCAAATTCATTTTTAGATTCTTCAAATTTCATTTCTGCTTTACGCAAATCGTTTTCTGCCTTTTTAAGATTGCTTTCTGCTTTTGCAATGGCTTTTTCTTTGCTAGCTGCGTTCTTTTCAGCCTTTATCTTTTGTTTTTGCTCTTTTTCATGAGCCTTTTGCTTTTTCTGTGCAGCTTTAGCTTCCGATTCTGCTTTTTTCTTTGCACGTTTGGCAGCATCTGCTTCTTGTTTAGCTAATTTTTCTTCCGCTTTTTGTCGAGCTTGTTCAGCTTTTAAAATTTCTTCTTCGTAATTAGCTTTGCTAGCAACTGCTGTGGCTGTTGCCGTTGCGGTAGTAGCTGTAGCAGTATTTACAGCTGGTAAAGCCTTAAGCGTATCATTAGCAACTTGTGAAGTTGTATTAATTTGATTTTGTTGAGGTGTAGTGTTTACCTGTGCTTGAATTGTATAACTTGTGCCCATTAACAACCAAGAGAATAAAACAATTTTTTTCATTTTGTAAATATTTTTTATAAAATTAAAATTTAATTCTGATTATGCAAAATTTATGCCACGTTACCATTCGTTTACCTTATTGGCATCTAATTTTAAAAAGATGAAAAGTAAAAGGGTAAAGGCAATTAAACTTGATCCTCCGTATGAGAAAAACGGTAACGGAACCCCGATGGTGGGGAAAATTCCGATAAGCATGGATACATTTACAAAGAAATGCATAAATAAAATGGCGGCGACACAATATCCGTAAATTCTTGCAAATGTATTTTTTTGTTTTTCAGATAAATAAACTATTCGTAATATTAATGTTATAAAACAAGTAATTACGACTATTGATCCGGCAAAACCCCATTCTTCGCCAACTGTTGTAAAAATATAATCGGTATGTTGTTCCGGTACAAAACCGCCCTTTGTTTGTGTTCCTTCTAAAAATCCTTTGCCGATCCATCCGCCTGAACCAATGGCAATCATAGATTGGTTAAGGTTGTAACCTTCTTTTTTCATATCAACATCGTCGCCAAGCAATACATTGATACGGTCTTTCTGGTGGGCTTCTAAAACATTGTCAAAAACATAATCAACAGAAAATACAAAACCGCTCATTACAACCGCTAAAATAGCGTAGATAAATGGGTTTCTACTTATGGATTTATTATAGAAGAAATGTACTACGCAACCCGCAACTATTAAAAGAATAAGAAAGACAGGCTGTATTACCAATGCCAGAATAAACAGTATTATGGCTAAAAAACCAGTCCATAAATACCAACCTGGGAAACCTTCGCGATATAATACCAAGAATAAAACAGCGAAAATCATTGCTGAACCGGCATCGGGCTGCAACATAATGAATGCAACAGGTAAAAAAATGATCCCCATTGCGATGGCTTGTTCTTTGAGTGTTTGAAAAGTAGTTTGACTTTCGGTTATGTATTTAGACAGAAACAATGCGGTACCTATTTTAGCAAATTCCGACGGTTGTAAACTGATTCCACCAAACTGATACCAGTTGGTTTGCCCTTTAATGGTTTTTCCAAAAACGAACAATCCCATTAAAAGTACAATACCTATAACGTAGTAAATAAGCGAATATTTTTCGTAGACTTTGGTATCTAACGAAAGTATCACGATGATCATAGGAATTGTTAAGCCTACAAACAACAACTGTTTTCCGTAGGTTTGACTTAAATCAAAAATAGAAGTTTCTTCTAAAGGTAAAGACGCCGAGTAAATGTTCATCCAGCCAAAAAGAACAAGCACGGCATACAAAAATATGCTTAACCAATCTACATTGGCTATTACGCTTTGGTTTTCTAAATGTTTAGTTTTTACCATTTTGCTTGGCTTTTAATTTTAACTGACGCTCTTTTTCTAAACGTTTTATGCGATCTCTTTCTTCTTTTTGTTTGTCCGAAATATCTTTTAGAATGTAATTTGCAGATAGATCGCCAGCGAACATACGTTTTTCTAAATCGGTACGGGTAATTTCTTTTTTCAGATATTTTTCGATCATTAGCGATGCAATAGGACCTGCCCAACTTGCTCCCCAACTACCGTTTTCAATAAAAACTGCGATTACAATTTTAGGATTTTCTTTAGGTGCAAATGCCAAGAATACCGAGTGATCTTGTAGCTTTACTTTTTCGCCGTCAACAACTGCAAAGTTTTCTACCGTTCCTGTTTTACCACAAATATTGATATCGGGAATTTGTAATCGGCTTGCTGTTCCTGTTTTATAAACCTCTGCCAATCCTTCAATAACCGGACGAAAATGTTGTTTATCTATTGTTGTTTGTTTTTTCTGAATGAACGATTTATCAATCTGTTTGTTTTCTATTTTTTTAATGATATGAGGTGTGTAGTAATAACCTTCGTTAGCAACGGCACACATTACATTTGCCAGCTGAATTGGTGTCATTTCAACCTCGCCCTGACCAATTGCGTTCGATACAATGGTTGATCCTTTCCAATTCCAGCCTTTGTAAACTTTGTTGTAAAGTTCTGATCCAGGAATTCTTCCTTTTTGTCCCGATGGTAAATCGTAACCCATGTATTGACCCAATCCAAAACTTTCCAAGTGCGTTTTCCATGCATCAACACCTTGAGCTGATGTTGGATATTTGGCAACAATTCTTAAATACGCTTGAGAAAAATAGGTGTTACAAGAATGTGCAATTGCAGGGTGAAGATTCCAGCTACCAGCATCGTGACATTTTATAAAACGACCGCCTAAATAAAAACCATGACTACACGGAAAACGAGTTTGCGTATCGATCACTTCTTCCTGCAAACCTATTAATCCGGTTAAAATTTTAAAAGGAGATCCCGGTGGAAATTGTCCTTGCAATACTTTATCAAAAAACGGTTTACCCGGAATACTGTCGATTTTTGTGTAATTTTTTGAACGATCGCGCCCCACAAGTAAATTTGGGTCATAAGACGGTGCGGTAACCAATGCCAGAATTTCTCCCGTTTTAGGTTCAATTGCCACAATTCCTCCACGTTTACGAATCATTAATTCTTCGCCGTATTTCTGTAAATCTTTGTCAATGGTAATGGTAACATCGTTTCCTTTTACAGCAACTGTATCATAAATTCCTTCTTTAAAAGGACCGATTTCTTTATTAAATTTATCTTTTTGAATGTAATGAACACCTCTAATTCCTCGTAAATCTTCTTCGTAAGCCTGTTCAACACCACGCATACCAATCAATTCACCCGATTTGTAATAAGGTCTTTTTTTTAACTCCATTTCATTGATCTGGCGGATGTATCCAAAAACATTCGCACCAAAATCAACCTGATAATCACGTAAATTTCTCTTCTGAATATAAAATCCTTTAAAATGACGGATTTTTTCCTGAAAAGCAGCAAATTCGGTTTTAGTTAATTGTGCCAAAAAAACCGACGGTAAACGGGGAGAATATACTTTAGCTTTTTCAACTTTTTTTAGAAACTCATCTTTCGTAATTTCTAAAATATTGCAAAGTTCTAATGTATCGATATTTTTAACCTCGCGCGGAATAACCATGATATCGTAACTTGGCTGGTTGGCAACCATAAGCTGCCCTGTACGATCGTAAATATAGCCGCGTTCAGGATATTCATACACAATTTTCAAGGCGTTCATATCTGCCTTTTTCAAGAAAGAATCATCGACAATCTGTAAATAAAAAAGCCTTGCCACAATGATTATTGTAGCAGCAAGTACAATTATGGGAAACAGAAGTTTTCTCATTTTCGAGGCGATTTAATTAATCCGATGATTAAAAATAAAAGGATGATTGTAAAGGCAGATGATGTTACAATGCGCAGTAAAATCTCCAAAATAAAGCTAAAGTTAAAAACTTCTAAACTAATTAATATGGTATGATGAATTAAAACGCTGGTTACAACATAGGTTACCAATTCTGATGAAAGCTTATCGGTAATACGCATCATGTGAAATTCGTAACTGTAGCCAAATGCCATTTTTAAAAGATTTTCACGAAAAAATGCCAATGTAATACATGCTGTAGTGTGCACTCCGCCTGAATTATTGAAAATATCAAGAATTAATCCCAAAAGAAAACTGAAAATTAAAAACAGATGTCGGTTGGTATTTAACGGATACAACAGAATGAATAAAATGTATGGGTACGGCGTTACGAATCCAAAAAAATGGATGTTATTGAATACTGTTACCTGAAAAAATACAAGAACAATAAAACGGAACGTATTTAAAATTGTGGTATTATTCATCGCTTACTGTTTGTTCTTCCAATTCTAAAATTTCTTTAATGTGTACGTGTTCAATTAAATATACCGAACTAATGTTGGTCATATCGTTAAACAAACGCACGCTAATGGTATAAAAATTCGAATTTTTAGATGTAAATACTTTGTCAACCACTCCAACCGGTACGTTCTCAGGAAAAATAGTCGAAATTCCACCTGTAACAATAGAATCGCCTTTACGTAAAGCCGCCAGTTTTGGAATATCCATTAACTGTACATAGCCCGTGTTTTTTCCGTCCCATGTAATCGTTCCAAAATGGTTGGTGTTGCTAACTTTAGCACTAATTTTTGTATGCGTATTCAGTATGCTTTGTATGGTGGCATAATTTTTAGAAACATTTTCAACGATTCCTATAACTCCTTTAGAGTTAATTACACCCATATCTTTCTTAATACCGTTAGCTTTACCGCCTTTAATGGTTAAGTAGTTTTCTTTTTTGTAAAACGAATTTTTAATGATTTTTGCATTAAAAAGCTTGTAATCTTGGGCGATACGTATTTCCGGATTCACCGCAAACGTACTGTCTACAATCAGTTGGCTGTTGTATAAAATCTGTTTCATTTTGGCATTTTCTTCTGCCAAACGGTTATTTTCGTCTTTTAAATGTAAATATTCGGTAATGCTATTGGTTTTTTCATAGATTGTACCCGAAACAACATTGGCACTGTGCAGCATTTGACTTTGATGATACGAGTGCGTTTGTACCGTTAAATACAATGAAACTACTAAAAGCAGCAAAAACAGTAGTTTAGTACTGTTTTTTGTTATAAAATATATGATTTGCTGCATACTGAATTTACGGTATTATTTTATAAGGATGCTTTTGAATTTCTCTATATTTTTAATTACGATACCCGTTCCGCGTACTACAGCACGTAAAGGATCTTCTGCAATATAAACCGGTAAATCTGTTTTTTGAGAGATACGTTTATCCAAACCTCTTAACATAGATCCACCACCAGCTAAATAAATACCTGTGTTGTAAATATCGGCAGCTAATTCTGGCGGAGTTTGCGATAATGTTTCCATTACGGCATCTTCAATACGTTGGATCGATTTATCTAACGCTTTCGCAATTTCACGGTACGATACGTTTACCTGTTTTGGTTTACCTGTTAACAAGTCACGACCTTGAACCATTAAATCTTCTGGGCCTTGATCTAAATCTTCGATAGCAGCACCAATTTCAATTTTAATTTTTTCTGCAGTTCCTTCACCCACAAATAAATTGTGTTGTGTACGCATATAGTAAATAATATCGTTTGTAAATACATCACCGGCAATTTTAACCGATTTATCACAAACAATACCACCCAATGCCAAAACAGCAATTTCGGTAGTACCACCACCTATATCAACAATCATGTTACCTTTTGGCTGCATAATATCAACACCAATACCAATAGCTGCTGCCATAGGTTCGTGTATTAAATAAACTTCTTTACCGTTTACGCGTTCGCATGATTCTTTAACCGCACGCATTTCAACCTCTGTAATTCCCGACGGAATACAAACAACCATACGCAATGCAGGCGTGAACAATCTCTTTTTTAATGCAGGAATACTTTTAATGAACAGACTGATCATTTTTTCCGATGCATCAAAGTCTGCAATAACACCATCTTTTAACGGACGAATGGTTTTAATGTTATCATGAGTTTTTCCTTGCATTAAGCTGGCTTCTTTACCCACAGCAATTATTTTTCCCGAAACGCGATCGCGAGCTACAATAGAAGGGCTGTCTACTACAACTTTTCCGTTATGTATTATCAAAGTATTTGCAGTACCAAGGTCCATAGCGATTTCCTCGGTCATGAAATCAAAAAATCCCATATATTTTTTAGAATGGTATTAAGTTAAATTATTCCGTTATATTTTTAATGTTTAAAGTGACGGATACCTGTGGTTACCATAACCATTTGGTTTTCGTTACAATAATCAATGCTTAAATTGTCTTTAATTGATCCGCCTGGTTGAATAACAGCTTTAATACCTGCATTTTTAGCAATTTCCACACAATCAGGGAAAGGGAAAAACGCATCACTTGCCATTACGGCATCTGTTAAATCAATACCAAACGCATTTGCTTTGTCAATAGCTTGTTTTAAAGCATCAACACGAGATGTTTGTCCGGTTCCCGAAGCACACAACTCTTTGTTTTTAGCCAAAACAATAGTATTCGATTTTGTGTGTTTGCAAATTTTAGATGCAAACAATAAATCTTCAACTTGTTCAGCATCAGCTACTAAAGAAGTAACGTTGGTTAAATGTTCTTTAGTATCTGTTACGTTGTCTTTATCTTGAAATAAAATTCCGTTTAAACACGTACGAACCTGTGTTGTTGGTAATTTTATATCTTTAATTGTTAATATAATTCTGTTTTTCTTTTCTTGTAAAATGGTAACAGCTTCGGCATCATAGCTTGGTGCAATTACAATTTCGCAGAACAATTTGTTAATTTCTTCTGCTGTTTCTTTATCAATGTTCCCGTTTGCGATTAAAACACCACCAAAAGCCGATGTTGGATCACCAGCCAAAGCCGCTAAATAAGCTTGTTTCATAGTTGGTTTTTGAGCCACACCACAAGCGTTGTTGTGCTTTAAAATAGCAAATGTAGGCGCATCGCCTTTAAATTCGTTCATTAAATTAACGGCAGCGTCAACGTCTAATAAATTGTTGTAAGATAACTCTTTTCCGTGTAACTTATCAAACAATTCGTCAAAATTTCCGTAGAAAATTCCTTTTTGATGTGGGTTTTCTCCGTAGCGTAAAGTTTGCGCTTCGCTTTCACTGATTTTTAAAACCGGTTCGTTTATTTCTTGGTTGAAATAATTGAAAATAGCTCCGTCGTAATGAGATGAAGTATGGAACGCTTTAGCAGCTAAATATTTACGTTGAGCCAAGGTTGTAGATCCGTTTTCTTCTGTATAAAAATTTAAGAACGTATTGTATTCTTCAACCGATGCAACAATCACCGTATCTTTAAAATTCTTTGCACCTGCACGGATTAATGAAATTCCGCCGATATCGATTTTTTCGATAATAGCCGCTTCATCAGCACCCGATGCAACTGTTTTTTCAAACGGATACAAATCAACAATAACTAAATCAATCTGTGGAATTGCATAATCTTTCATTTGCTGAACATCAGTTTCGTTGTCCTGACGGTTCAAAATTCCACCAAAAATTTTCGGGTGTAACGTTTTAACACGTCCGCCTAAAATCGATGGGTATGAAGTAACGTCTTCTACTGGTACAACCGGAATTCCCAAATCTAAAATAAACGTTTCGGTACCGCCTGTTGAATAAATAGTTACGTTGTTTTTGTGCAATTCTCTAACAATTGGCTCTAATCCGTTTTTATCAAATACTGAAATTAATGCCGATTGAATTTTTTTAGATGTACTCATTATTGTTGTTCGTTGTTTTTAAGCTGCAAAAATAGTATATGTTATTGATTTAATGAAAATTATTTGTGATGATTTTTTGCCATTTTGAAATATTTTTTGTGGTTATTTTCAACAATATTTTTTTTGATGGAAAAATGGAATATCAAATTAAAAATTATATTTTTAAGATTATGTAAATCATTAAAATAAAAAGTATTATGAAAAAAATGTTGTTTCCCGCATTATTGTTGTGCGGTATGGGATTAACCGTTGTTGGGTGTAAAAAAGATGCATCTGTAAATGCAGACGGAAAAGAAGTTGTTGCAGTAGATAATATGGATGATGCCAATGCTATTATCGAGTTCAACAACTGGCTTATCGAGAAAAGTTCAAAGAACCGATCTAATTTAGATCGTGTAGTAAGATATTTTGGAAGTATGGATGCTTTTATAGCTGGACAAACTCCGGTCTTGATTCCGCCTATCACAATGCCAAGCATGTCTAAATTAGCCGAAGCTCCTGATGCACTTGGTAAAAATAAAGAAGCCGTTAAAACGCTTGTAGCAGATTCTACAAAAAAGATCGATGACATTAAAAAGAAAACCGACGAGCTTGTAACTTACATTAAAGCAGAAGATTACAAAGACGATAAGGGAGCAAAAGCACAAACATATAAAGCTGAAATAATGAAGCTTATAGACGATTATTATGTAACCGAAGATAAGTTAAGTGCTATTTTACAGCCAATTGCAGATGGTGCAGAAGAAACTATTTTAAAAGATCACCCACTGAAAGATTATATTTTAGGAAGCAAAAAAGTGCTTACGCTATCTCAAAATATAACTACTGCAGTTACAGATCAGTACAATGAAGACGTGTACGATATTCCTGCAATTAAAAAACAGTACGATGTTTTGGAAAAAGAAATTAAAGCCAATACTGCAAAAGAATTTAAGGTAAGCGATGCTTCTCTACAAAGCAAAAAGGGTTATTACGAAAGCTTTAATAAAGAAGGCGATAATTTCTTGGCAACTTTACGTAAAGTTTTACGCGAAGCCGAAACAAGCAAGACTATTACAGAAGGTCAGGCATCAGAAATTCAGAATGGTTACCAAAATATTGTAAGTCGTTATAATACATTTGTTGATTAGATAAACATACAGAAAAGCAGAAATCTATAGGGTTTCTGCTTTTAGTTCAAACAAAAAAAGCAAGAACTTATTTGTTTCTTGCTTTTCTTCTATATAAACTCGGAAATGATTTTACGGGATACTGTCTTTTATGCGGAATATTATTAAAAATTATTGCGGCAATAAATAAAATAAACACGCCGGTAAACACGGGCGAAAAAACATATTCATAACCCAAATTAGTGATAGACGGACCACCGGTCACGGCAATTAAAGCCGTTGCACCACCAGGCGGATGCAGTGATTTTGCCATTTGCATACCGATAATTGAAAGTGACACAGCTAACGGACCGGCAATCCAAACATAATCTCCCAAAATTTTGTAGCAGGTAACGCCGATAATTGCCGAAATTAAATGTCCGTTAAAAAGGTTTTTAGGTTGCGCCAACGGACTTCCAATTGCGCCGTAAATCAATACACAACTTGCTCCGAAAGATCCAATCATCAATGTAAGATCGTATTTTGACAATCCTTCAAAATGCAGAAAACTTATGGTTCCCAAACCAACGAAAGATCCTACAAAAGCCCAAAAATGTTCCTTGAAATCAACAAGCGTTTCTTTGTACAGCAAGTAACGTGTTCGGCGATAGGTTTTGTTTTTTTTGATCGACATATTATAAAGTCAAAAGTCTTAAAGTCGAAAGTTTAAAGCTAAAAACCAACAACTAAAAACTATATTACTACTTCTTTTTTGAAACCATTTTTTTGATTTCGTTTAATTTCATCAAAGCTTCAACGGGAGTCAGTGTATTGATATCTAAATTGGTGATTTCATCACGAATTTCTTCTAAAATAGGATCATCCAGTTTAAAAATCGAAAGTTGTAAATCGTCTTGTTTCAACGCTTCGGTAGTTCCTTCGGTTTTATGGCTGGCTTCTAATTTTTTCAATATTTTCTGTGCTTTTTGAACTACCAGATTAGGCATTCCTGCCATTTTTGCTACATGAATACCAAAGCTGTGTGCGCTTCCGCCCGGAATTAACTTGCGAAGAAACAATACGTTGTCTTTTAGTTCTTTAACCGAAACATTGAAGTTTTTAATACGATTGAATTGTTCATGCATATCGTTCAGTTCATGATAATGTGTTGCGAACAATGTTTTTGCTTTTTGCGGATGTTCGTGAATGTATTCTGCAATAGCCCAGGCAATAGAAATTCCGTCGTACGTTGATGTTCCGCGACCAATTTCATCTAACAAAACCAAACTGCGGTTGGTTAAATTATTTAGGATAGATGCCGTTTCGTTCATTTCTACCATAAAAGTTGATTCGCCCATTGAAATATTGTCTGATGCGCCAACACGAGTGAAAATTTTATCTACAACGCCCATTCTTACGGAGCTTGCCGGGACAAAACAACCCATTTGCGCCAACAAAACAATTAATGCGGTTTGACGTAAAATTGCCGATTTACCCGACATGTTTGGTCCGGTAATCATGATGATTTGTTGCGAATCGGTATCTAAATAAACATCGTTTGCAATGTAAGGGGTATCAACCGAAAGCTGTTTTTCGATCACCGGGTGGCGACCATCTTTTATTTCCAACACATGATTATCTTCTAAAGCCGGACGAACGTAATTATTTTCGATTGCCAATTGCGTGTACGATTGCAAACAATCTAACTGTGCAACCAAATTGGCATTCATTTGTACTGGCTGAATGTACTGCGAACACCACATCATAAATTTTTCGTAAATATCAGCTTCAATTTTAGAAATGCGTTCTTCGGCACCCAAAATTTTTGCTTCGTATTCTTTTAACTCTTCCGTAATATATCGTTCGGCATTAACCAGCGTTTGTTTACGAATCCAAGTTTCGGGAACTTTATCTTTATGCGTGTTTCTAACTTCGATATAATAACCGAAAACGTTGTTAAATGCGACTTTCAACGAAGTAATTCCGGTGATTTCGCTTTCTCTTTTTTCAATTGCCTCTAAAAATGATTTTCCAGAATGCGATATATTTCGCAATTCGTCTAATTCCTCATTAATTCCGTTTGCAATGGCATTTCCTTTATTTAAGGCGACAGGAGCATCGGCAGAAATAGTTGTAGCAATTTTTTCTCGAAGCAATTCGCAGGCATGCAAATTATCGCCAATAACTTTTAGGGCATCGTTTTTAGATTTTAAAGCTGTTTCTTTTAAAGGAATAATCGCATCTAAACTTTCCTTTAAAATAACAAATTCACGAGGCGATATTTTTCCGGTAGCCAATTTTGAAATTAATCGTTCCAAATCTGAAATCTGTTTGATCTGATACTGAAAATCCTGTAAAACTTCGGTGTTCGATTTGAAATAATCAACCACATCAAAACGCTTGTTAATGGCATCAATATCCTTTAAAGGTAGAGCCAGCCAGCGTTTTAACAGACGCCCTCCCATTGGTGACAAGGTTTTATCGATCACATCTAAAAGGGTAGTGGCATTTTCGTTTGCAGAACCGTACAATTCTAAATTTCGAATTGTGAATCGATCCATCCAAACATAGGCATCTTCGGCGATTCGCTGAATGTTTGTTATATGCTGAATTTTATTGTGCTGTGTTTCAGAAAGATAATATAAAATGGCTCCACACGAAATAATTCCTTCCTGCAATTCATCAATTCCAAAACCTTTTAACGATTTGGTTTTAAAATGATTGGTTAAACTGTCGTTCGCATAATCGTCTTTAAAAATCCAGTCTTCTAAATAAAACAGATTAAAATCGCTACCGAAATGGTGCAGAAAATGATTTTTGTTTCCTTTTTGAACTAAAACTTCGCTCGGTTTAAAATTCTGCAACAATTTGTCAATGTATTCTTCGTTTCCTTGCGACGTTAAAAATTCACCTGTTGAAACATCTAAAAAGGCAATTCCAATGCTTTTCTTTCCAAAATGCAAAGCCGCCAAAAAGTTGTTGCTTTTAGATTGCAACACTTCATCGTTAATAGCAACACCGGGCGTAACCAATTCGGTAACGCCACGTTTCACAATGGTTTTGGTGGTTTTAGGATCTTCTAACTGATCGCAAATAGCCACACGTAAACCCGCCTTTACCAATTTAGGCAAGTACACATTTAAGGAATGATGCGGAAAACCAGCCAGTTCGGTTTCACTGCTGGATCCTGCGCCGCGTTTTGTTAAGGTAATGCCCAAAACTTTTGCGGTACGAACAGCGTCTTCGCCAAAGGTTTCGTAAAAATCGCCCACACGAAAAAGCAGACAAGCATCGGGATATTTTACTTTAATCTGATTGTATTGCTGCATTAACGGCGTTTCTTTTTTCTCTTTTTCCTTTGTAGACATTGTTCTAAATTTTATAGGATTACAAATATACCATATCTAAAACACAAAAAGAATGCAACTTAAACAGGTTGTGTAATTTTTTATTAAATTTTTGATAAAGAATTGATGTTATAATGTTTGCGTAACTTTTTAATGACAATTGATGTAAAAACCGTAATTGTTAAACCAATAAGACAACCTCCGGCAACCGTTAAAAATCTAAAAATAGGTGCGATGGATTCGTCTAAAGTGTGTGATTGCAGCATAACGATTAAAAAGGCGACAATTGCCACACGACTCATATTCATTACTTTAAACAGATAACAGATAATTACGGTTGAAATAATTCCGCCAATTAAGACATACAGGTTTGTTGAATAAATTAAATGACACAATAAGCCAACGATAGATCCTATAAAATTAGATCGAACGCGGTCAATAGTCAGTTTTTGAGAATCTTTTCCTTCGGGTGAAATCACTAAAATGATCGATAATAATGTCCAGAATAATTCAAATTTTGGAAATTGCATCATTAGGAAATATCCAATTAAAAAGCCCAATAAACACCGAACGGTATATATGATAATTTGCGATGTAATAATATGTTTTACAATGCTAGCGAACATATTTTAGATTTTTCGTGCAAAGGTATTGTCTGAAAAACAGATAAAAAAGAAAATCATAAGAATATTTTTTAAGACAAAAGTTACTTTCAAAAGTTTTATAAAATGGTATCTTTAGGGCTTTAAAATTTTATAATGAAAAAATTAATTTTAGACGATTTAAACCGCAAAAATACCGAAGAATTTAAACAAGCAGAAAAGACTCCGATTATAGTGGTGCTTGACGATATTAGAAGTTTACACAATATAGGATCTTTTTTTAGAACGTGCGATGCTTTTTTAATTGAGAAAATTTATTTGTGTGGAATTACGGCAACACCTCCAAACAAAGAAATTCATAAAACAGCTTTAGGTGCAACTGAAACCGTTGCTTGGGAATACGAAAAAGAGGTTATACAAGTGGTTGATCGTTTAAAAAAGGAAAACGTAAAAATACTTTCGGTAGAGCAGGTAGAAGGTTCTGTAATGTTGAACAATTTTACTGTTGAAAGTAATGTAAAATACGCATTGTTTTTTGGTAACGAAGTAAAAGGTGTAAACCAGCAGGTTATTGACAGTAGCAATGCAGTTATTGAAATTCCACAATTAGGAACCAAACATTCTCTAAATGTATCAGTAAGCGGCGGAATTGTAATTTGGGATATTTTTCAGAAAATGAATATTCAATAAAGCAAATTAATTTTCAATTTGCTGTATTTTATTATTTATAAGCTTCAATACTTCTAAATAATCTTCGTGATTTTCAACAAAATCTTTAGAGGAAACATCAACAATCAACACATTTTCTTGAGGTAGGGTTTTAATAAACTCGCTATAACTTTGATTGATTTTATCTAAATATTCAGCTTGAATATTTTCCTCGTAAGTTCTCCCGCGTTTTTTTATGTTTTGAAGCAAATTTTCTGTGTTTTGATATAAATAAACATACAAATCGGGCTTTGTGGTTTCTTTGTTCATAACATCGAAAATAGATCTGTACAGCAAAGCTTCGTCGGTATCTAACGTAACTTGAGCAAAAATTAACGACTTATAAATGTAATAATCCGCAACTATAAAATCATTAAATAAATTATACTGTCCCAAACCTTGATTTAACTGTGAGTATCGGTCGGCAAGAAATGACATTTCCAACGGAAAAGCATATCGTAATTGATCTTCATAAAATTTCGGCAAAAAAGGATTATCTGCAAAGCGTTCTAAAATAGTTTTTGCATTAAAATCTTGTGCAATTTTTTCAGCTAAAGATGTTTTTCCAGATCCTATGTTTCCTTCAATAGCTACAAATTTTATATTTCTAATGGTAAAATCATCTTTTGGTAAATTAACATGATCTACTTTTTTTATTTCAGATTCATCTTCGCAAATCAATAATAATTCTTGAGTTGATTTCTGTAAAACGGGATGTTTCCAATCGAAAATCAAATCATTTAAAGGAACCAAAACAAATTTTCTGTTTTGTAGTTCTTTATGTGGAATCTGTAAATCAGCCGAATCAAAAATCAAATCGTTAAAATAAACAATATCAATATCAACCGTTCGGGCTTCGTAATTATCGGTCGTTTTTGTTGTTCTACCCAATAATTTTTCAGCTTGCTTTAATTCAACCAACAATTTTTCGGGCGATAAATTGGTGTGAATTAAAATACACATATTATAAAACGGAAAACTGTCAAAACCCCACGAAGGTGTTTCGTAAATTGCCGATGTCTGTGCCACAAAACAAATATGATTATGTATGTGGTTTACGGCATTTTGCAGATTTTCTTTCTTGTTTCCTAAATTGCTTCCTAAAGCTAAAACTACTTTATTGTATGTGTGCATGGTGCAAAAGTAAATAATGTTTTAAACTTTTGTAACATTTTCTGTTTTCATATACTAACCTAAATATAGATTAAAACAATAAAAATGAATTTTATAAAAAATGTACTGGCAACATTTGTAGGAATCATCCTATTTTGTATGATGTCTTTCTTCTTATTGCTTATAATTGGTGTGGTTGCATCGGCAGGCAGTTCGTCTTCCGGAAAATCAACCAAAAGCAATTCTATTATTAAATTAGATTTGGAAAATGTTTCTAACGATTACGGCGGAAGTGTTTATATTGAAGATTTTGATTACAAAGAAACCAATAACGATGGATTGATAAACGTTTTACAGGCTATTGATTACGCAAAAACCGATGATAAAATCAAAGGAATTTCTATTGAAAATAATGCCACAGGTTTAGGATCAACACAGCGTAAGGCAATTGTTGACAAGCTGGCTGAATTTAAAAAGACGGGAAAATTTGTTGTTGCGTACGCCGATTATTATTCACAAGGCGAATATTATTTGGCGTCGGTTGCCGATACGGTTTACATGAACCCAATGGGAAGCATCGATTTTAAAGGTTTGGCTTCTGAAGTTCTGTATATGAAGGATCTGCAGGAAAAAACCGGAATTCACATGGAAGTAATTCGTCACGGAAAATACAAAAGTGCTGTTGAACCATTTTTACAGCAAACTATGAGCGATGAAAACCGTGAGCAGTTAACTGTTCTTTTAAATTCTATATGGGAATCTTATGTGGGCGATATTTCTAAAAACCGTAAAATTCCGGTTGCAACATTGAACGATATCGCAACGAATTTAGATGCACGAAATGCGAATTTGGCACTTCAGAATAAATTGATCGATAAAATTGCTTATATAGATCAATATCAAAACGGAATTAAAAAAGCGTTGGATATTAAATACGATGACGATATTAACGAAATTGATATTTTAGATTATGTTAATGATGTTAATTTAAACATTAAGAAAGTTTCGGCTAAAGATCAAATTGCAGTAATTTTTGCTCAAGGCGAAATTCAAGGTGGTGAAGGAAATGTAAACACCATTGGTGAAGGATCTATAAACCGTGCATTGAAAGAAGCTCGTAAAAATGATAAAATTAAAGCTGTTGTTTTACGTGTAAATTCACCGGGTGGTAGTGCTTTAACTTCTGATATTATCTGGAGAGAAATTGAGCTGACCAAAAAAGTAAAACCGGTAATTGTTTCAATGGGCGATGTTGCGGCTTCGGGTGGATATTATATTGCGTGTAATGCGAATAAAATTTTTGCTGAACCAGGGACAATTACAGGATCTATCGGAGTTTTTGGTATGGTACCGAACTTTAAAAAGGTAGCAGATAAATTCGGTGTAAATGCCGAAGCTGTTAAAACTCACGAAAACGCAACAGGTTACAGTGTTTTTGAAGAAATGTCGCCTAAATACAAGCAGACACTTACAGAAAGCATTGAAATTATTTATGATACTTTTATTTCACGTGTGGCTGAAGGTAGAAAAATGGATAAAGCAAAAGTTGACGAAATGGCTCAAGGTAGAGTTTGGACAGGAACTATGGCTAAACAATTAGGCTTGGTTGATGAATTAGGAAGTTTAGACGATGCTATTACGTACGCAGCCAAATTAGTTAAGACAGATGATTACAAAGTTTCGTTATACCCTGAATACGAAGTAGAATTAGCAGATTTATTCCGCAAGTTTTTAGGAATGTCGGTTTCAAGTGTTAAAGAAGATGCCATTAAAAGCGAAATAGGTACAGAAAATTATGAGCTACTACACCGCATGAATTACCTTAAACAAAGTAAAGGTGTTCAAGCAATGATGCCTTATCATTTAAATATTAAATAGTTGAGTGTTAATTAAAACCAACGCCCTTTACAATTTGTAAAGGGCGTTTTTTATTAATTATTCCCCAACCTGCAAATGCGTACTCACTGCAATTCGGTTCCATGCGTTAATGGTTACAATTGCCATAATGATTTCTGCAATCTGAGTTTCGCTAAAAAATTTTGAAGCATTTTCGTAAGCCTCTTCGCTTAATCCGTTTTGACTTATCAATGTAATTTCTTCGGTCATTATCAAAACAGCTTGTTCTTCTTCAGTAAAAAAAGATTTAGCTTCTTTCCAGGCACTCAATAAAAAAATACGTTGAGTGGTTTCGCCGTATTTTATCGCGTCTTTTGTATGCATATCAATACAATAAGCACAATTATTTATTTGCGATGCTCTAATTTTTATCAATTCTTTTAATGTTTTAGAAATTTCTACGTTAGCAAGATACATTTCTAATCCCATCATTGCTTTATAAGCCTGAGGTGCTAATTTGTTGATGTTAATACGTTTTGTCATGATTTCTTAATTTTTTATCTGATACAAAGTTGAGAAACAGTTTACTGCAAAAACTTAAACTGGTTTAAGAAAGATTTTTCTTGCGAATTTCGCTTAAATATTCGGGAGTAAAACCCAAAAACGAAGCGATAAGATATTGCGGAACACGCTGAACAAATTCGGGATGTTTTTTTAAAAGCTGAAAGTAAAATTCGTCTTTTGCAAGCGAAAAAATATACTTTATGCGTATTTGTGTAGCGGCATAAGCACGCTGGTAAACAAACCGAAAATACCGTTCTAATTGTGGAAATTTACTTAAAAGCAATTCCTGATTTTTTTGAGTGATTACCAAAAGCTCTGTTTTTTCAACTGCCTGAATGTAAAAATCGGTTTGTGACTGATGTTCGTACGCCATATTATCTGTCATCCACCAGTTTTCAATAGCAAATTCAGTCGTTTGTTCAGATCCTTTTTCGTTAATGTAGAATTTGCGCAAAATTCCTTTTAAAACAAAAAAATGCTCTTTACATACTTGTCCTTTTTCCAAAAGATTTTCCTTTTTACGGCCCGATCTTACTTCAAAAAATGAAATAATTTCCGAGAAGTCAGCATCGGTTATCGAAACAAATTTTTCCAAATGTGCTTTGAATAATTCAACCATTTTTAATCTTTTAAAGGTTCGTAGATAAGTTGCACAACGCCCGATTTAAATGTGTTGGTTTGTGTGAGTTTTAAATTCAATCGGTTGGTAAGATTTTCAAACAACGGTTTGCCCGTTCCTAAAGCTATGGGATGAACTGAAATTCTGTAAACATCAATCAGATTTAATTGGATAAAAGTTTGAATTAGGCTTGCACCGCCATAAAGCCAAATGTCTTTTCCCAGTTGATTTTTAATTTCGGCAACTTTATCGGCAATGTCAGAATTTATAAAAGTAGCATGTTCATCATTTCTGATTTCGCTTGAAAAAACATATTTTTTTTTTGAATGAATGTTTTGCCAAAATGCTTTTCCAGAATCATCTGCATAATTTTTAGGGTGATAATTTCCCCATGAATCATAACTTACTCTGCCATAAAAAATCGTATCAATATTAGAAAGAAAACTGTCGAAATCCATATCATCATCCATGATGCACCAATCAATTTCTCCGTTTGATCCTTCAATAAAACCGTCTAAACTAACCGCTAAATCTAAAATTACTTTTCTCATTTTTACTTGATTTAATAGTTCAAAAATAGTTTAATGAAAGGTCAGACAATGTCGTTTTTAAAGCTGTTTGTTTTGCTTTTTAATCAATTCGGTCAGTAGTTTTTTAGCACGTAAAATCTTAATTTTTACGTTGTTTAAAGGTTCATTGATTATTTCGGCAATTTCGTTATAACTTCGTTCCTGAAAATAACGCAACTGAATAATCTGCTGATAATGAGGTTTTAACTGTTTAATACAAAGTTTTAATGTCGCCAAATTTTGTTCGTAAATCAACTGATCTTCCAGCGTATCGTCATCAGCAAGGGTATCAAACAAATATTCCTCGCTTTCGTTTAAATTGACAATATCATTGCTTTTTCGCTTTCTAATTAAATCAATATGAACATTTTTTGCAATGGCAATTAGCCATGTGTTAAACGCAAATTCGGTTTTGTATTGTGAAAGTTTATCAAATGCTTTGGCAAAGGTTTCAATGGCAATATCTTCGGCATCGGTTTCATTTTCGGTTCTTTTCAATATAAAATGATAGACTTCCGACCAATAAATATCCAGCAGGGCAGTAAAAGCAGTCTGACTTCCTGTTTTTGCATTTTCTATTAAAACTGCGATTTCACTTACCGGTTTTTGCGCCACGTTACGATTTAGATTTGTTGAAAAGGTTTCCTAAAAATAGTTGAATCTGCATAAAGATATAAAACAAATCGAACAAAGGAAAGTAAATAGCAAGATCGTTGTAACGGAATTTTTTTGCTGCTTTTACAAATAATATCCATATAATAAGGTAACGTAAAAGCACAATTGCAAGCGTTACGTACCAGTATTCAAGTGTTATAAACGATGCGATTGCAATAAAAAAAAATAAAAACTGAAACAAATTAAAAAGTTTGATTTTAAACGCTGCCGATCCTTTAAAGTTTGATAATAGTTTGATTTGCTGATTTTTAAAAATTTTTAAATCTGTTTTATTTAAAGCTTCGGTTTCAATCATTGCATCGGGATGTTCACAAATAGTGGTGTTTTTTGATGTAGATGCATCGTTCACCAAATATTCGTTCATAAACAAAGGTCTCTGCATATGGTTGATAAAACCGTTTACGTTGTAAAAATCTTCTTTTTTAAAGGCGATTTGCTGTAAGTTTAAACTGTAAGGCTGACTGCTTTTTGTCCAAGCAACCGATTGAATTTGCTGCATGGTGTGGAAAAAACGTAAGTATTTGTTGAAGAATCCTTTTTGTTTGCTGTAAAAAAACGATCCTAAAATAATGGTTTTGTTTAAGGTAAAGTGTGATGTTAACTGAACCAGCCAATTGTTTGAATGGATTTTTTTATCGGCATCAATACAAACCAAATATTCGTATTTGCTGGCTTTAATTGCCAAGGTAATGGCATATTTTTTATTTCCCCAAAAAGTTTCGTTGTTAATCACATCAACAACTCTAATGTTCGGATACATTAACGCATATTCTTTAATTAAATGCAGCGTATCGTCGGTAGAAGCATTGTTTACCAGAACCAGCTCAAACTGATGGTAGTTCTGATTCAGTAAAACAGGCAGTAAATTACGCAGCTGGTCACTGTTGTTTTTGGCATATACAATAACCGAAACAGGTATGCGTTTGGCATTGGTTTCATGGGGTTTGCTGAATATCGATCCTGCAAAAATGCCTAAATAGTAAACCAGTAAAACAATAAATAAACCGGCTAAAATATAAAGTAGTGTTAATGCCATATTGTGCTTGTAAATAGCTGCAAAAATACTTTAAATGTTAACCAACTACAAGTTTAAAAATATTTAATATAATGACTATCGGGAACTTTATACCAAGAATATTATAAATTGAATACTGGAAATACATTTCGTTCCTAATAATACATGTCATTCCGTGCTCGACACGGAATCTCATCATCATTTAATCTTGT